>SDBU01000051.1_pt1 | contig 147511 bp, 144 predicted proteins | sample 2277071 | NCBI WGS metagenome assembly SDBU01 (sample SAMN10397929, study PRJNA504765) | marine sediment metagenome | isolation source: marine sediment core GS08_GC12, 126 cmbsf | place: Arctic Ocean: Gakkel Ridge, Loki's castle | collected 2008
GACCGGTGACATACAGTTGCCCGAGGGCACCGAGATGGTCATGCCCGGGGACAATGTTACCTTAACTGCCCAGCTCATCCAGCCCATTGCTATGGAGCAAGGGCTGCGCTTTGCCATCCGCGAAGGCGGCCATACCGTCGGCGCCGGCGTCGTTACCCAAATTGTTGAATAGTAGGTCCCGAGGGGACGATTGGAGATAGCAAATAAACATGCCACAGACCAAAATAATCTTAGAATGTAGCGAATGCAGTGCTCAGAATTACACGACATCCAAGAATCGGCAGAACGTCTCTGACAAACTGGAACTGAAAAAGCATTGCCCGGGCTGTGGTCGACATACTCTACATACCGAGAGACGACTTAGCCGATAGAGTTGGCAGTTTGCTTATCACTGTTAGGTGACCGGACAGGGGCGTAGCTCAAGCTGGCAGAGCAGCGGTCTCCAAAACCGCAGGTTGTCGGTTCAAATCCGGCCGCCCCTGCCAGCAAATCGATGTTTCAGACTTATTGTGGGATTTGTGGAGTTGTAACAATGGCGATGTCCAAAGGATGGTCGGGCGGTTTGTTGGTTAGGCTGACTCGTCCTTTCACCAATACCTGGAATTTTCTCCGCGAGGTATGGCAGGAGCTGCACCGGGTGGTGTGGCCCAGTCATGAGGACACCTATACCTTTACCGTAGTGGTGCTCATCGCTATCTTCATTGTGGCAGTTTGGGTTGGGACACTGGATATGATTCTTACTAAGTTGGTAGGATTGTTGCGCCTTTATCAATAATGTAATGCTGCGACACCCTAATAGGCCGCTCAGAGTGGTGTAAGACAGATGCAATGGTATGTGGTCCATACCCTCACTGGGAAAGAGAATAAGGTTAAAACGGTAATAGAGAAGAGCGCCGATGCCCACGAACTCGGGCACCTGCTGGGGCGCATCCTAATTCCTACTGAGACAGAAATTACGTCATCGGGTGGTAAACGTCGGGAGCGCAAGCGCAAACTATACCCTGGCTATATTCTCATGGAGATGGATCTGACTAATGACCTGCGCCACCTGATTCAGCGCACCGCCGGTGTCACCCATTTTGTCGGCTCTTCTGACTCGCCAGTGCCCCTCAGTGGCGAAGAAGTTACCGGAATTATGAAGACTATCGGCGAAGAGGGCCAGCGGCCCAAGGTTACCTGGCAGCCCGGGGATGCGGTCCGAGTCACCGAGGGACCCTTTGGTGAATTCTCCGGTAAGATTGCTGAAGTAGATGTCGAGCACGAAACGGTAAAGATTCTCATCTCCATATTCGGCCGCGAGACACCTGTCGAGTTAGATTTTACCCAAATCGAGAACCTATAGACCGGCGCTGGCTGGACCGCTCGAAAAGGGCAAGGCCAGCCTTTGCTACTATATTTTGAGGACAGTGACAAATGGCAAAAAAAGTTCTGACAGTGGTTAAATTACAGATTCCGGCTGGCAAGGCCAATCCCGCGCCCCCCGTCGGCCCCGCTTTGGGCCAGCACGGGGTTAACATCATGGAGTTCTGCAAGACTTTCAACGAGCAGACAGCCCAGCAGATAGGCGATATCATTCCCGTGGAGCTAACCATCTATGCTGACCGCAGCTTCTCGTTCATCTGCAAGACGCCGCCGGCGGCCAGTCTGCTAAAGAAGGCTGCTGGCGTCGAAAAGGCCTCTGGGGAGCCCAATCGCGAGCCGGTAGGCCAGGTAAGCTCCCAGCAAGTGCGGGCCATCGCTGAGCAGAAAATGCAGGATCTCAATGCTCGGGATATTGAGGCCGCCATGCGCATCATCGCCGGCACCGCCCGCAGTATGGGCATTGAGATCGTAGACTGAGGACCACTATCAATACTGGGCATCATATTTAGGATGTGACGCAGATGGCTAAGCGAGGCAAGCGATATCAGCAAATACAGCAGAAGGTTGACCACCAGAAGCGCTATAGCGTCCAGGAAGCTATCACTCTGACTAAAGAGACCGCTACTGCCAACTTTGACGAGAGCGTGGAAGTAGCTATCAAGCTAAGCGCTGATCCCACCAAGGGCGACCAGACCGTCCGCGGCAGCCTGGTGCTGCCCCACGGCACTGGCAAGGTGCCCCGGGTGGCGGTGTTTGCCGAAGGCGAAGTGGCCAAGAGTGCCCAGCAAGCAGGAGCCGACCGCGTAGGTGACGAGGATCTGGTGGAAGCCATCGAGGGCGGCTGGGATGATTTCGATATCTTGGTTGCTCATCCAGCCATGATGGGGTTGGTGGGCCGCCGCCTGGGTAAGAGCCTGGGCCCACGGATGCCCAGTAAGAAGGCCGGCAACATCACCGACGACGTTGCTGGCGCTGTCACCGCTCTGAAGGCAGGTAAGCTCGAGTATCGCATGGACCGGGGCGGTGTAGTCCATATCCCTATTGGCAAAATTTCCTTTACTGACGACCAGCTTATGGAGAATCTGATAACTGTGTTGCGAACCATAAACCAGGCTCGCCCCGCAGCAGTTACGGGACGCTTCATCCGCAACGTGGTCATAGCTTCCAGCATGGGTCCGGGGATAAAGGTAGACCCGGACGACTTGATGGCCAAGGCTGCCTAGACCAGACCTTGCGCTATTTAGTCTTAAATGTTATAATCAGTCTCGTACCATAGATTAACCCTACAATCAATAAACTGACCCAAGACCGCCGGTGCGCGTCGGGCGTATAATGGACTGTTAAGTCCGCCTGCCGAGGTCGGGAGTAGCACCAGTTAGGCCAGTGGCTGGCCTAACCGCTCGCGAAACTATTTGACGGGAGCGCCCCGACTTCTGGCAGCTCCCGTTTGTTTTTCGGCACCACCTGTACGGTTACTTAGGAGAATATCCGCTAATGCCAACGCCAGAAAAAAGGGCCCTGGTGGCCCAATTGCACCAGGACATCAAAGATCATCCCAGCATATACTTGGCCGAATTTCACGGGCTAAGTGTAGAGGACATGAATGATCTGCGCGGTCGCATCCTGCAAGCCCAGGGCCGGTTACAGGTCGCCAAAAACCGCTTACTTAAGCTGGCGCTGCAAGACACTGATGCCCAGCAGCTCACTGAGTACCTGGACGGACCGACGGCAATCACCTTTTGTGAGGATGATCCAATTGCTGTGGCCAAGGCCTTTGCCACATTTGCCCAAGAACATGAGTATGTGGCCATTAAGGCCGGAATAGTTGAGGGGCGAATAGTTGATAGGCAGCAAGCCGCTCATATCGCCAGTTTGCCACCTCGCCGGCAACTGCTGGCCCAGCTACTGGCGGGACTGGTCGCGCCTGCTACTGGCCTGGTCCGTCTGCTGGGTGCTGCCAGTTCATCTTTGGTTTTTACTCTACAAGCAATTGCTGACGAGCGCCAGTCCCAAGAGAGTTCACAGTAACTCCCCGCTCGCCAGTGATGTTCGTTATCCTGAAGGAGGACAATAATGGGTATAGACGAGATTATCCAAGAGATCAACAAACTCAGCATCCTGGAGATAGTAGAGCTGAAGGACAAACTCCAAGAGGAGTGGGGTGTTGAGGCCGCACTCCCAGTCGCCGTAGCTGCCATGCCCGCCGGTGAAGGGGGTGGCGCTGCCGAGGAAGAGAAGACGTTGTTTACCGTCAAAATATCGGAAATCGGCGAGGACAAGATTCAAGTCATCAAGGCTGTCCGCGAACTGACTACCCTGGGTCTCAAGGAGGCCAAAGAGTTGGTTGAATCAGCCCCTGATGCTGTAGTGGCCGAAGATATCAGCAAAGAGGACGCTGACAGTATCAAAGAAAAACTGGAAGCGACCGGCGCTACCGTAGTGCTGGAGTAGCGGCAGTGAGCCGTTGGTAAACCGGCTTTTGCCCGTTGCGGGACTTGCTATCGGTGGCCCAATGCGTTATAATTAACTGTGCTTGGGTGACTGCTGAAATGTTGGACGACAGAGACGAAACTATCGACGATAGGTTGCGCCAACTGGGGCGGATGGGTACGGTCTCGCCGTTCTTCCATACCTTCTACCGCCTCATTGCTGAATATGCCTGCTCACCGGCAAGCTCGGCCCAGCATATTGATGATTTGTTTGCCCAGTTTCTCAATATCGAACTGGACTATTATCGCCGGTTGGACCGAGCCGCTGGGCAAGAGGATTTTAAGCTTGGCGATATTTACTCTGCCGCCGACAAGCATCGGATTGCACTGGAGTCATTAACCGAGGAGGTCTTGACCACCAGCGGCCACTCCCGCGATGATGAGCTGGCTTGCCAGCTCATTCTGGCAGCGTGTTACTACCATACTTCTCAGACTGAAAAAGTCGTTGCTCATCTGGAGGCTGCTGCCCGGCACCTTACCCAGGAGCGCCTAATATACTTCGCCTTGGGCTACAATCGCTATATGCTGGCTCTGGAAGCTTTTGTCCGGCCAGCCGAGGAACCCGGAGAGTGGTTGATATCCGATTATATCCGGTTTCAGCAGGCCTGCCTCCAGGCGGCTTCAACTTTTGAAGAGGTCCTCACCGGCGGCCAGAGTGATGCCGAAGTATACCAGTGGATTGGCCGGGTATTGGCCAGTGCCGGCTTTCAGCAAGCTGCTGAGCAGGCATTGTTGCAGGCCAAGGAGGCCACCGGTGACCAGGACAGCGATTTTAGCCAGTTGGAGCCGTATCTGTCGGTTCCCAGGGACAAAACTGTTTTCACCCAATCGTCCTTTGACCTCCCGCCGATTAGCGCCGATGAAATTGAGCTGGCCGAAAAACTGCTGGAAGAACCGCTGTCCATTTCCGACTTGTGGCCAGCAGACGATCCTGACTGGCACAATCAGGAGTACAATTAATAGTGTGTCTTAACAATGAAGAAGGATTCGCCCATCACGCGGCGAATAGCATAAGTGAGCAGTAACTATGCTCAGGAAGGAGGGTAACTATGAACCGGACATTGACAATCGTGGTGATCGCATTTGCGTTGGTGGCCCTGGTCATGACTTTGGCCGGATGTCCCCAGCAGCCTGCAGGACCACCCCCTGGCGGCATGGGGCCTGGTGGCGGCATGGGGCCTGGCAGCATGGGGCCTGGCGGCATGCCTGGCCCGCCGCCGGCTGTTGAGGAAGAAGCAGCTGAGGAGGAAGAGGCTGTCGAGGAAGAAGCTGCCGAAGAGACAGGTGAGTAGAGCCGCATAGATTGGCTCTACAAATCCGGCTAACCGACGGTCACACTGTGGCCCGGTTACCATGAAGGATGTATGGGTAAGCAACAAGTCCCACTGTTAATAGACAGTGGGACTTTTGCATTACTCGCTCAGCTCCAACCAACTAATCGCCGCTCAATACCATATTGTCCCGGTGAATTACTTCCTCATCACCCACATGACCCAGGATCTTCGGAATTTGGCGGGTGTGCGCACCTTGAATCTGCTTCACTTCTTCCGCCGAGTAGTTGACCAGACCGCGAGCAAATTCTTGACCGTCCTCCGTGACTACTCTCACCAGGTCACCCGCCTCAAACCGGCCTTCCACGGCTACTATGCCGACCGGCAGCAGGCTACTGCCGTCTTTGTCCAGCAGGGCCCGCCGCGCTCCGTCATCCACCACTATCTGGCCGGCCGGCTCAATCGCGGTAGCGATCCACTGTTTACGGCCCGCCATGGCCCGCCGGGCCACAAAAATAGTACCCACCGGCTTACCCGCCAGTATCCCTACCAGCACATTATCTTCGTTGCCGTCGGCTATCACTACGGGTATCCCGCAGTCCACCGCCATCTGGGCCGCTTCCACTTTCTTTTTCATTCCTCCCCGTGACTCCTCCCCCCCGTCTCCGGTGGTATACTGAGCAATATTATCACCTGGCCAGACCACCGGTACCAACTGCGCCTCGGGGTCCTGCCGCGGATCAGCAGTAAACAGTCCCACCTGATCGGACAGAAATACCAACAGGTCAGCCCTTATTGTAGCTGCCACCACTGCGGCCAGCTTGTCATTTTCCCCAAACGTCACCCCTTCCACTGATACACTGTCATTCTCGTTTATGACGGGCACAACGCCCTCATCCAGCAATGCCTCTACAGTATTGCGGATGCGCAGGTAGCGGCTGCGGTCGCTCATATCCTCGGTGGTAAGCAGTATCTGCGCACCGACCAGTCCGTACTGGGCAAGCGCCTCAATATAGTGACGCATCAGTTCCGGCTGGCCCACCGCCGCTGCGGCCTGCCGCCGGCTGATACTATCGGCTCGCCGGGGGGTGGGCAAGGCCTGTTTGCCCAGGTGCACCGCTCCTGATGTTACTACCACAATCTGCTGCTCCAGCTCAGCAATCTGGCGGGCGAACTGGTCCAGGAATTCGTGGTTTAGTCCACCTTCCGGCTCCGCCACCACCCGGGTGCCGATTTTCACCACCACCCGCCGGGCCTTGCTTAGTTCACTGCGTTCGTTCATCATATTAATTTAATCTCTTCCGCTAATAGCTCCTGATTTCGTTGGCCACGTTCTCCTTGAGTGCAATCATTCTGGGTATCTCCAGGAGCGCCTCCGCCGCCCATATAAAAATATACCCTTCCCCCAGTCAAAACAGGCCGTCTACGGGCCTCCGGTGCGATCTGGCGCTATCCTGCGGCCAGTTCTTGTTTTATTTTCCTCTTACAACAGTCCCCTGGCCTCTGCTCCGTGGCCTTGTCCTTCGCCTCCTCATAGTTGTCAAAGAACACGGCACGCGACTTTGCTATAATTTCTGGTACATGATAGCACGATTCAATGTGCACCACTGGATAATATGGCCCTTTGCGATCCCCTGGGCAACCGTTGTCGTTTTTGCCCACTACAAATCTAGTGCTTGACATATTGCCTCCCTCCTGTGCGCTCTAGGCGCGGGTTGTGGCTGTCTACGGCCCTCCTGTGCGATTTGGGGCTATTCTGGGCCTGCCCCGTAGTCAATTGAACACTGTCGCTTTATATGCCAGCGACAATAAGGGGAGTCCGATAAATGCCGCTAAGATCATGCTACCGACGCCTCCAAGAACGATGCCGGCTGTCGCCATCCCACTGCCTTCCCGTTTCCGATTTGAGGTGATGCCTGCCCAAATGGCAAATGGGCCAGTCAGCCCCATAGTGCAGAAAACCAGAATTCCTAAGATGAGCGATACAATAGCCCAAGTTTGCTGTCTGGGATTTCCTGGTGTTCGTGTGTCCTGGCGCATCTGACTATCTCCTCGCGCTCGCGGCGCGTGTGGTGGGGCTGCTCCGGGACCCCTACACAAGTCATTGACAGCCCCATTTAGATAGTGTAAAATTGAATTGATGGTATGGGGACGTAACTCAGTTGGGAGAGTGCTTGCTTTGGAAGCAAGAAGTCGCGGGTTCGAATCCCGCCGTCTCCACCATCACTTTTATTGATATTTTGTCAAGGGGCTTGACATTTTGTCAAGGATAGGGTATAATAAGAATACTTCCAAAGCAAGTGTCCTAATCTCCTGCTGAGTGAAGGGCACGAATCCAGAGACTTTGCATAGAGGGCCGCGGAGAAATCTGCCGGCCCTTTGTGCTGTCTATTGCAATAGCTTGAGACAGTTAAGACGCCTCTTTCACGCTCTCGGCGCGGGTGATTTTACCTTAAACGTCAGAATACAATTCGCACCATTCAGCGGCCCCTCAGCACTCACTCGGTGCACATTATACTCATCCTCAAATTTGTTTGCCCCCAGTGCCGCACTCACGGCTGGCATCCTGTTGGCAAGGTTCAGCGCAGAAGCTACATCACCACAGCGAACAGTAAACTGCCTGTCGCCGCGCTCATGCGTCGGCCTGATATAATGTTCGTTGACAAACTCCCTGATCCTGTCAGCTTGGCTCATCTCACTCCCTCCTTGCGCTCTCGGTGCGTTTTGTGGCCGTCTACGGGCCTCCTAAGAAGAGGTTCTAATCTGCCCTTCTCCTCGTATGACGTATTTGTATATGGTCAGCTCGCGGACGCTCATCGGCCCGCGGGCGTGGATCTTGTCAGTGGATATGCCAATCTCTGCCCCCAGCCCAAACTGCCCCCCATCAGTGAAGCGGGTGGAGACGTTATGATATACCGCAGCCGAGTCCACTTCTCTCAGAAAACGCTCGGCATTGTCTTCGTTGTCAGTGTAGATGGCCTCGGTGAGGCCAGAGCTATACTGGGCAATCAGCGCCATTGCTTGGTCCATTGAATCAACTACCCGCACGGACAGAATCATATCCAGATACTCAGTATCCCAATCCTCCTCGGCAGCCGGCACACAGCCCGCCACCAACTCACAGGTACGGGGGCAACCACGGATTTCTACCTCAGCCTCCTGCAGGTCAGCGCAAATCGCTTGCAGCGCCTCAACATTGGCACAGTGCACGTACAGATTCTCCACCGCATTGCACACCCCGGGCCGCTGGACTTTGGAGTTGTGCACTAATTCTACCGTCATACCCAAATCGCAAGTCTGGTCCACGTATATCTGGGTCATCCCGCGATCGTGCTTGATAACCGGCACAGTGGCATTCTCCACTACTGCTCTGATAAGGCTGTGGCCACCCCGAGGAATAATAAGATTCAGGTATTCGTCCATTTTCACCATTTCCGTGACCGCCGCCCGGTCAGTGAAATCAATAATTTCCACGCAACTGGCCGGCAAGCCCACCGCCTCACAGGCATCCTGGAGAACCTCCCCCAACGCCAGGTTGGAGTTGATGGCCTCCGAGCCACCCCGTAGCAGTGTGGCGTTGCCAGACTTGATACACAGACTCGCGGCGTCTATGGTCACATTGGGGCGGGATTCATAAATAATACCGATCACACCCAGAGGCACGGCGACCTTCCGAATGCGCATCCCATTAGGTCTGGTCCACTCTTCAATAACGTGGCCCACCGGGTCTTCTATCTCTACGATTTCTTCCAAAGCTACCGCCATCTCCTCTATCCGTTCTTCGGTCAGCAGCAGCCGGTCCAGCATCGCTGCCGACAGCCCTCTCTCCTCGCCGCGTTCCATATCAATAGCGTTGGCGCCTTGTATCTTAGCCTTTTGCGCCCGCAGCAATTCCGCCGTGCGGGTTAGAGCCGCATTGCGTTGCTCCTCGGAGCTATTCCTAACTGCTGTGCTGGCCTCATAGGCTCGCCGGGCAAATTCGGCCACTCGTTCTCGTACTGTCATTGCCTATCACCTGTGTTTAGAGATCACACACTGCCTAATTACTTCTCTGTGCTTCCCCTGCTGCTCTCTCGCTCCAACCGTCCGGTGGCATAGGAGGCCGTCAGGTACACTGCCGCTGTACTGCCTACTTCCACCAGCAGTAGTGCGTCTATACTGAGCAAACCACCTGCTGCCAGAAGGAAAGTCAACATACCCGCCCCACAGGCCGACAGCAGCAATCGGCGGAAGCTCCGGCGCACACCTGCCGCCAGGCGATTGCCCAACCACCCACTGAGTACCGCCACTGCCAGCCCCACGCCCGCCGCCATTCCCGCCACCAGCCCGGCAGCGGGCTCATCACCACTGGCGGCCAGCCCCAGGGCCAGCCCTACCTCTACACCAGCAATAAGACCCAACACACCACACTCGGAGCCAGTGAAGTATCCGCCAGCTTCCAGTTCCTCCGGTGACACCGAGAAGTCATAGCCGCAGTACCGACAATACAGCCCTTGCTCACCTTGCGCCAATTCTCGCCCGCACCGCGGGCACTGTTGCTCCACCATTATCCAACCCCTTCCCTGGGCGATCTAACTACACCCACACCACCACGGGCAGATGTTTCTGCGGACATCCGCCCCTACATGGAGGAAGGGAGCACAATCGCCCCTTGGGCCGATACCTTTGTCCAAACCACCTGAGCCTGAATACCTCGCCCCCCAAAAGCCTCCCGCATTGCTTCGGCTATTTTGCTATCTTCACTGGCCGCGAAGGCCACTATCGTCGGCCCCGACCCACTCAGAGCCGCCCCATAAGCTCCGGCCTGGACGGCCGCTGCGATAACTTCCTCCATCCCGGGTATGAGGTGGGCCCGGTAGGGCTGGTGAAGCCGATCCTCCATTGCTACTGGCAGCAACTGCCAGTCTTCACTGACCAGTGCGGCCAGCACCAGAGCCCCGTGGCCAATATTGAATACCGCATCGGCAAATGGTACTTGTTCCGGCAGGACCTGGCGAGCTGCTTCGGTGCTCACCTCAAACTCAGGCATGACGAGGGCCACCGCGAGCTGGTCGGGAGCAGGCAGCGCCACCCAGTACACTTTGCCCTCCTGGATACTGCACGCCGTGAGTCCCCCGTATAGCGCCGGGGCGACATTGTCCGGATGCCCCTCAATTTCGGCAGCTATCTGTAGCAATTGACCTGTTGGAATTTCCGCCTGAAGAAGCTCGTTGGCAGCGACCAATCCGCCCACGATGGCGGCACTGCTGCTGCCCAGCCCCCGGGCCAGGGGGATATTGTTCTCCTGCCCCAGCCGCCAGCCCGGCACCACCACATCGGCCTCCGCCGCCACCCGGTTGGCCGCTTGCAATACCAGGTTAGCCTCGCTGAGCGGCAGTTGCCCGGCTCCCTCGCCTCTCACCTGCACCTCGGTCACGGCACTGACCGACAACTCCACCGTATTATGCAGGGTCAGCGCCAGGCCCAGACAATCAAAGCCAGGACCCAGATTGGCGGTAGTGGCCGGAACGCGAACCTTGATCGCTTCAGGTAGTGACATCGGAGAAGGGACTCCTGTGGGCTTCAGCCAATTCTTTTACCCTTACGTCGCCCGGTTCGTGGGTGTACATGCGAGGTAAGCGTCTCGTAAACCAGCAAGCTACTTCCTGAACTACCGTGTTGCACCGCTCGGCGATCTCCGCTATGGTGATGCTTTCCTCTCCCTGCTGGCCGATCATCACCACTTTCTCACCCACCTGCGCGCCACCTACCGAGCCCACATCAATGATCGTGCAGTCCATGCAGATTGCCCCTACTACCGGCACCCGCTGCCCTCGTAGCAGGACATCGGCATTATTGGACAGCGCCCGGCTATATCCGTCGGCGTAGCCCACTGGCAACAGGGCTACCTGGGTGTCCCGGGGGGCTTTCCACGTGCGCCCATAGCTTACTGCCTGTCCTGCTGCCACCGGTTTGACATGGCTTATCGTGGTCCGCAGGGTCATAGCCGGTCGCATCGTCGGCATATAGACACCCCCGGGATTGCGAGGAATACCATATATCAACGCCCCCGGCCGAACCGCATCCAGCCACGACTCCGGGTAACGGACAATGGCACAGCTATTGGCACAATGCTTAAGCGGTATACAGTAGCCCAGTGCTGCCTCGGCCTGCCCCGCTGCTTCTTTGAACCGGCTCAACTGCTCCAGCGTAAACTGCGGGTCAGTGGGCGAGCTGGCGAAATGAGTGAAGATGCCGTGGATGGACAGCCCCGGCAGCGGGGCAATCTGCTCACAGTATTCACCAATGTCCTCCGCCGCCACCCCCAGCCGGTGCATACCGGTATCAACTTTGATGTGCACCTTAGCCGGTCGGTTCTGTGCCTGGGCAGCCTCAGAAAGAGCTTCCGCACCCCCGACATCTGTCAGCGGGACATGGAATCCGTACTCTACTATGGTTGGGGCCGCTTCGCGAGAGGTGCCGCTGAGGATAAGAATCTCGGTCTCTATGCCCGCATCGGTCAATTCCACGGCCTCTTGGACGAAGGCCACCGCCAACATCCCCGCTCCGGAGTTCAGCGCCACCTGAGCTACCGGCAGCGCTCCATGCCCATAGCCGTCAGCTTTAATGACCGCGATGATTTCCCGCTGGGGACCCAGAACCGACTTAAGATTGCTGATATTATCAGCAATGGCCGACAGATTTATCTCCAGCCAGGCAGGACACGTCAGAGTCTGCGACCCCCTCACTAAACGTCAATATCGCCTACAGGTCTTATCGTAACTACTACGAGCCATTGTAGGTCAGGCCAGCTGTTATGTCAACCTGGGGCCCGCCCGCTGCCACGAAGTGAGGCAGCCACTTTACCGCCTCCCGGAGAGCATTTATCAAACTGCCGCGATCGCGGCAACTATCAACTACCGCCCTTTCTGGCTTACTTCGTACGCTTGCAGGTAGGCCAAGAAATGGGTGGCGAATATAGCGCCGCCCACGGCGATCAATCCGGCCCACAGTATGCCGTGATAATAGTAGCCAGCCGTAATCAGCTGCTGGGCCACCAACCAGATGCTCAGCGTGACAATCACTCCCACCGACACCAGGGTGGCGCACGAGCCTTTCGGGGCTTGCTCCATCGGATAACCACCTGAGGTATCAGTAGGCGGCAGTCCCAGGATGGGAGACTGCTCTTCGCTCTCACTCACGCGCTGTTTCCATTCTTGGAGGCGGTGCAGTAGTTTCTGCGTCGCCTGATTGGCCCCGGCCAGAGTCCGGGCTTCTCGGGAGGCCAAGGTCAGTGCTCGGCCCGGCTCCCGCGTAGCACGCCAGGTAATAACTATCCGCTGAGGACCGCCAGATATAGACAGAGCTTTGATGCTATCAATTGCCTGGCGGCGCAGTGTCCAGCAGTATTCGTCACCCCGGTATATCAATGCCCCCTCATCCTCACACAAGAAACCTACGTCGCGGTCAGTCTCCCCTTCCCAACTCAGCAGGTCTTTACCCGGGGAGAATCCCACAAACTCCTTTTCTGCACCCGGGGTAATATCCTCCCCGCTCGCCGATAGCTTTTCAGCCAGCCGGTCCCGCAGATAGGCGTTACCCCCCAGCGACATATGCTGGATAGCCCGCCAGGGCAGCAAGCCAGCCAGCAGGAAGCAGACAATGGTTATTCCGGTCGCTACCGGTCCATGAGGCTGGGGCAGTACATAGGTGAGGGCTATTAGTCCAACCACAAACGGCCCCACCCCTGCCCCAGTTAGCACCAGGCCGCCAATTATACGGTTACGGCGCCTAAACCGGGCGGTGAATATTGAACCAGTCATAATTAACCCCTACCTGGTCACCTATCGGGACTGGAGGGTGAAGTCCACTGTCTCCAGCGCCCCAGCTCCCAGGTCCACCGATACCTCATTGGCCTGGTAGCCGAACATAAAGGCCTGCAGCCGGTGACGCCCGGCGGGAAGGTCCAGGTTGTAAGCGCCTAAATCATCACTCAACGTAGTCAGAGTCCCCAGCCGAAACCACGGCTCGGTGGTGAGCTGTAGCCCACTTTGTTGCTCAATTTGCTGGCGCAGGCCCGAAGAAATTGGCGTCCGATAGACCCGGGGATCCATGTCCGCCGTCATCAGAGTCTTACCCGTGGCGGCCACACTCACCGCCCCGCTAATCCGGCCTGGGGTCTGGCTGCCATCACGCGGCAGCACCAGGTTGATTCCGCTGGCATTCTGCCCGGCACTGACCTGCACAAAGGCCGCATCACTGAGGTAGCCGGCCGCTGCCGCTATCACAATATAGTCCCCGAACTCCGCCGGCCCCAGCCGGAACCGGCCCTGGTCATCGGTATAAGCCGGCAGGTAGGTCAGACCTGACCCCACCGAGTCTGGCGGCAAGTAGATGGGGCCGCTCCCGCCTGGCTGCAGAAGAGTAGCCGCGTTCTTGACAGCCATCACTAACATACCAGGCAACAGGCTGGTTCCGCCCCCGGTGGTCTCGCGACTGAGCATCCCGGCGATAGTAGCGCCTTGAATGGGGTTTATCTGGCCGATATCCACCGTCTGGTCCGCGCTTACCTCTATCAGGCGATGCCACCCCCACCGCTTATTAACGGTGGTTATTGATATCAGGTGGAGGCCCTCAGGCAAGCCATTCAGATCAATGTTCCCGTTAGGCCCCGGGCTACGGCCAATATCATAGCCATCCATGTACACCCGATACTCGGTGGGATCATCGCCAGAAAATGCCTCACTCAGTTGCCCCACCAAACGTCCCACCCCAATCAGCTTGAGCAGCCCCAACAGCCCGCCCGCCGCACATCCCGCCAGCAAAGCCACCCCCAACACGGCAACCGTTACCGATATGGTTCGTTTCATTATTGTCCTCCCTATTAATGATCTCTCCCGCTATCTTCATACCATAATATCACTTTCCGTAACACTAATACAAGCTTTTGCCCGGCAGGAGAAATCATTGGCACCCAGAAATATCATTAGGCTATCAAGGATTAAGGAGGGGGGCCTGTGGAAGAGGACCTGTATTGCCCTATGTGCTTTAGCCCTCTGGATGCTGATGCCATTGAAGATGGCTGGTGTCCAGAGTGTGGTGCTGACCTCACTGATCTCTCCAGTTCCCGGTCATCGGACCCCGACAACGAAGCGGACGAAAGTGACGAGTCCGGGGACGATGTGGAAAAGGCCGTAATCGCCACCCTTTTCTTCTTCGGTGACTGAATGGCCCGGTGAAGTCGCCGACCGGTCGGCCCCACACAAAACGCGTTTAGAACGCAAGGGAGGGAACGAGATGGCTACATATGCGGAAATCCAGGAGTACGTCCGGGCGAGATGTGGTCGTACTGTCAAAACTTGCTGGATCGCCCACGTGAAGGAACTGACCGGCCTACCCGTGAAACGCTCGCATAAGCGTATGCCTGGTAGTCCTCGAAAGCACCCCTGCCCGAATTGGGCCAGACCAATCATTCAGGGGGCTATGCAGCACTTCAGGATGTTTCCCTGAGCGCACAGAAGCGAGGAGGCGAGACGCAAGATGGCAACTGAAACGCTTGAGGTGCCGTTGCGCCAGTCACAGATTGAAGCCGCTGAGAGATTGCATGAGAGGCTTCCTGGGTGGACGGCGACGGAGCGAGTTTTCGACAAATTGCAAAGGGCTCACCCGGGCTATTCACGTGAGGTCGTTCTGGTGAAGGCGGCAGCCATTGACAGGCTCTACGGCACCAATGTGCGCGGCCAAGCTATTCATCAAATGGTGTGGCATATTGCTAAGGTTATGCCGATGCCCCTGGAAGATCCTGTAGCCGTTGTTGAGGCAATTATTGCAGCACCGGACGTAAAGAAGAAGTACAGAGGTTTTGCTTCAAAGTTTGCCCACTTCTTCATCGACCCAGAACGATTCCCGATTTACGATTCTTACACGCGAAAGGCACTCGCGTACCACCTTGGCAAAGCACAGGCCAATTCTTACCGTGTGTTCTTTCAGGACATCCGCGACCTCAGAAAACGGGCAGGCCTTACGCCTTCCTTCCGCGAGCTCGACCATTACCTCTGGCTGGCGGGGACCTATCGCGATTTCCGCGACAAGGGCGAGAGGAAGATCGGCGCTGAGCTTCTCGCTCTGTTCGAAGATCAATCATCAGAGGTAAAAGCCTTAGCGGAAGCCCTGATAGCTCCAGAATAGTGCTAGAACCGCACCGCAGGCCCGTAGACGCGAAGTTTTGACCTGCGGAAGGTATTGGGGTAGGCTGAAATAGCCGTCTGAAGATGGAAAAGATTGCCAGTTATTTCCGGTTAGCAGCTATCAGAGAGCGGGGTGCAAATGATGCGAATAATACTTGCATTAGTCGTTGTGGGGATAATGGGATATATAGGCTATTTGATAGGCGCTCACTACTTCGGCGGCCGCTATTACTACGAGGGCATCTACGGCTATAGCGGCGCAGCGGAAAGGACAATATGCGCTGTAGTGGGCGTTGCGTTTGGGGTGCTCCTGGTGGCACTCCTATCACGCAAGGCTGTGTAACAGACATTCACTAAGAAGAAAACGCCGTAGAAACGCCCGGGACGCCCGTAAACGGCCACAACACGCGCCAAGAGCGCAGAGAAAGAGGGAAAATCATGAGAGTTGTGTGTATTGAAGGGGGTACGGCTTATCATACAACCAGTTGCTACTATGCAAAACCACCATGTACGAAGCGCAAAAGGACAATATACCCGACCATGGCTGCTGCACGGAGAGATAATCCCTCGCGGCACCCATGCGCGTGGTGTATGGCGCCGTCTATGGCCAATATAGGCCGACCGACAAAGCTGACGCCTGAATTGCGGGAGCAGATATGCAGTCTGTTGGCAACGGGCAATTGTGTGTCTGCAGTCTGTGATTCTGTGAACATTAACCGGTCTACGTTCTACCGATGGCTCAAGGATGGGGAGAAAGGTAAGGAGCCGTTTGCAACTTTGGCAGCCCAAATTAAGCAAGCAACGGCTGGCGAGGAATAGCCCCAACCCGCCCAGGAGGCCCGTAGACGGCCTGTCTTGACCGGGGCCCTGTGGCGAGAGCATATCCCGAATCAGGTGGGGAAAAGATAAAGACTATTATTGATTGTGCTATTTGTACCCAATCGGCCTAAGTAGTAACCCTGGGGTCACTACCTGGAGTAACAATCCTTATCCCGGAGGCATAAATTGTCCGAGCTTGACCCTTCCCAATTCACTGAAGAAACCATTGATTCACGGCGCGTTTTCGCGGGCCTCCTCCTTAACGTGCGGGTGGATGAGGTACGGCTGCCGGATGGCCGGGAGTCTACCCGCGAGATAGTAGAGCACCGGGGAGCAGCGGCGGCTGTACCCCTGCTGTCGGATGGGCGGGTAGTTCTGGTGCGCCAGTGGCGCCAGCCGGCCCAGCAGATACTTCTGGAGATTCCAGCGGGAGTGCTGGAGCCCGGGGAAAGCCCCCCGGAGTGTATCCGCCGGGAATTGGCTGAGGAGATTGGCTATCAGCCCGGTCGCCTGCAACTGCTCTTCTCTATGTATCTGGCTCCCGGCTACTCTGAGGAGCTGATTCACGTTTTCCAGGCCGACGAACTACAGCCAATTGAAGCTGCAGCCGATTATGATGAAAACCTCCAGGTGGTCAAACTGCCGTTTGGCGAGATACTCACTAAATGCTTGAGCGGCGAAATCCAGGATGCCAAGACTATCGCCGGCGTGCTGGCCCTGGCGTTGCGCAGCGAATGAAGCCTACCCAGCCACGGTCTGCGGAACAGGGAAGTGATTGTGATGATCAGATTTGGCCCTGAGCTCACCCGGAACCTGGACCAGGCCCTGGAGCGGGAGTGGCTGGAGACCAACGGCACCGGCAGTTTTGCCTCCTCTACCATAGTCGGGGCTAATACTCGTCGCTATCACGGGCTGTTGGTGGCGGCCACCCGGCCGCCAGTGGGACGGCGAGTGCTGCTGAGCAATATTGATGACCGGCTGCGCATCGCCGGGGATACTTTTGAGTTAAGCTGCAACATCTACCAGGGCGCAGTTCATCCTGAAGGCCACCAGTATCTGACCGAATTCCGCCTTGATCCCTGGCCCATAATGACCTATCAGATAGGCGACACGGTGCTAACCAAGTCTATCTTTATGCGCCACGGCCACGACTGTACCGTCATTAGCTACCACCTACTCCAGGCCGACAGTCCTTGCCAGTTGCTGGCCCGCCCCCTAATTGCCGGCCGCGACTATCATCATCTCCAGCACGCTCACGCGGATTTTGATCCTCATTTGCAGGTACAGTCGGAACAGTTTACCCTGCAGCCGTATGATGAGGACTCTCGCCTGGTCCTCACCTATCCGGATGGCGAGTTCTGGGCCGATGGACTGTGGTATTATAGCTTTTTCTACCCTGAGGAGCACCGCCGCGGCCTGGACTGCACCGAGGACCTGTACAGTCCCGGCGAGATTGCCTGGCTGATTCATCCCGGCCAGAGTGTGCACCTGTGGGCTACTCGCCAGCCGCTGGCGGATGCCCACCCCCACCAATGGGCTGACCAGGAGCAACAGCGGCGCCGCCAGTTAGTCGCCGGCCTACCGGAGAACGATCATTTCGGACGAGCGCTTACCCGGGCCGCCGACCAGTTCCTGGTGAAGCGCGAAGTGGCCGGTCGCCCGCTGGCCAGCATCATTGCCGGCTATCCGTGGTTTACTGACTGGGGCCGGGACACAATGATTGCCTTGCCCGGTCTATTGCTGAGTACCGGGCGCTACCAGCAGGCCCGCGCTGTGCTGCGGGCGTTCGCCGGCGCTACTGACCAGGGCCTGATACCCAATCTGTTCACTGACACCGGCCAGGGAGCCGGTTATAATTCAGCCGACGCCACCCTGTGGATGTTTATCGCTGCCCACCGATACTATCAGACCAGCGGCGATGTGGACTTTATCGCTGAACTGTGGCCGGGGCTGGTTGACATAGTTGACTGGCACCTGCGGGGCACCAGATTCAACATCAAGGTTGATGAGGATGGACTGCTGAGTGCCGGTGACGAAAATACCCAGTTGACCTGGATGGACGCCCAGGTAGGCGGGCGGGTGGTAACTCCCCGCCACGGCCAGCCAGTGGAAATCAATGCCCTGTGGTACAATGTCCTGTGCATTATGGCCGAGTTTGCTCAGGAACTGAATAAGCCGACCCAGGCCCAACACTACGCTGAGCTGGCCGAGAAGACCCAGAGCAGTTTCCAGCACACCTTCTGGAGCCAGGAGCAAGGTTACCTGTATGACTGGGTGCGGGAGGACGATAAGGACGCGGCGCTGCGGCCTAATCAAGTCATCGCCCTGGCCTTGCCCTATCCCCTACTGAGCATCCAGCAGGCCGGGCAGGTGCTGACCGCCACCGCGCAGAGCCTGCTGACCCCCTATGGCGTGCGCACTCTGGCCCCGGGAAATAGCGGTTACCAGGGCCGCTACCAGGGAGACCAGGTAGCCCGGGACAGTGCTTACCATCAAGGCACCGTCTGGCCGTGGCTGCTGGGGCCTTACATAACCGCCTACTTGCGCATCCACGGCGTCACCGGGGAAACAAAGCGATATGTGCGGGATCTGCTCAAGCCTTTGATTGCCCACCTAAGCGAGGCTGGCCTGGGATCCATATCGGAGATATTTGACGGCGACCCGCCCCACCACCCGCGAGGCTGCATCGCCCAGGCCTGGAGTGTGGGTGAGATACTGCGCTGCTGGACCGAGTATAGCCTATATGAGGAATAACTCAGCACCCAAGCCACAAGCCACTTTTCTGCAACGGCTGGGACGGGATATGCTGGAACTGGTCTTCCCGCCACGCTGCGCGGTCTGTGAGACCTTAGGGCGAGAAATAATCTGCGAGGAGTGTCGCGAGCAATTTGAACTGATTGAGCCCCCCTATTGCCAGCGCTGCGGCCAGGTACTGCCGCCAGAGATGGGGGAAGGCAATTTTGTGTGCGGCCAGTGCCGGCAGGAGCCACCTGCCTTTGACGCGGCGCGCTCGATGGGGCTGCATCGGGGCCCGCTGCGCCGGGCGGTACTCAAGTTCAAGTTCGCCCGCCGTCGCCAGCTACTGGAGCCGCTGGGCCAGTTGTTGGCTGATCGGGTGTTCGCTGAGGTCAGCCAGCCGCATGGACTTCCCTGGGGCCATCTGACCGGGACTGTACCGGTGCCGCTCCATCCCCGGCGCCGACGGTGGCGAGGATTTGACCAGGCCCTGCTGCTGTCGCATCAGTTGAGTACGTTAATTGACGTACCGTGCGTAGAAGATATGCTAATACGCCACAAGGACACCGCGCCCCAAGTCGGTCTGACCTCTACTCAGCGGCGCCAGAATGTGCGCGGGGCTTTCACCATCAATAATAGCACCCCTACTGAGGGCGGCAGTTTCCTGCTTGTTGATGATGTTTTTACCACCGGCAGTACCCTGCAGGCCGCAGCCCGGGTGCTGAGGCGAGCCGGTGCCCGGGCAGTTTATGGCCTGACTCTCACCCATGCCCTGCCCACCTGGCACCCTGACAAACCCCACCCACCGGTGCGGCTGGGCGATGAGGAGGATTTGCCGGGTAGCCTGTAAGTCGTTTGCCCTTTGTCATACTATGGTAAGGAGGGACAAGGCTCCTCACAATGCAATCCCCAAGTTTTGAAGAGATAAACTGCCAGGACATAAGGACAGAATCGCTGGCTGACCGGCCCAGCAAGGTTAGTATAGAGGATTTTGCGAAGCTATCGCCGGCTGAGGCTAACATCTCGGCCTTTATCCAGTCGCTGCCCGACATTCTGGCCGGTGCCGATATCAAGCGGGTAATCGCAGCGATTGTAGCAGCGCATCACCAGCAATTGCCGGTGATTTTTTGCTACGGGGCCCATGTGGTCAAAGTGGGGCTGTCGCCGGTGATAATTCAACTGATCCGACAGGGCATACTCACCTCGGTGGCCACCAATGGGGCGGGCGGTATCCATGATGTTGAGATTGCGCTGAGTGGTAAGACCTCGGAGGATGTTGGTGCCGGTATCAAGGAAGGCTGCTTCGGGATGGTCCGAGAGACCAGCGAGTTTGTCAATCGGGCAACAACTGAAGCCTATGAGCAGCAAATAGGACTCGGGGCGGCTATGGGTCGCAACATCGCGGCCAGTGCCGGGCCATATGTTGAGCTTAGCATCTTAGCAGCGGCCCACCAGCAGGGCATTGCGGCCACGGTCCATGTGGCTCCGGGCACCGACATAAATCACATGCATCCCTCAGCCCAGGGCGAAGCCATCGGGGCAGCGACCATGCGTGACTTCCGCATCTTCGCCGCCCAGGTGGCCAAGCTCCAGGGGGGCGGCGTAATCTTGCTGGCGGGTTCAGCGGTGATCCTGCCGCTGATAATTGAGAAATCGCTGGCCCTGGCCCGCAACCTGGACTATCCGGTCGGCGGCTTTACCGGCGTCAATCTGGACTTTATCCGCCACTACCGGCCCTCGCTTAATCCCGTAGCCCGCGCTAAGGAGCTGGGCGGGGAGGGTATCAGCATAATCGGCCACCACGAGATCAACCTCCCCCTCATCGCGGCCGCGGTACTGGAACAAGTAAGTTGAGGCGAGCCGGGCAATGATGTTATAATAAGGAGTGGTGGGTAGCAAGTATTAGAAAGTGCTTGATACTAACGTCTGTCTCGCCCCGGGGCACCGGCGATGATCGGGGCGATTTTGTTGTAATAGCAGGGAAGGTGCCAGTCAATGGAGCGGATTGCAGACATCCTGAGAGATTGGCATGACAATAGCCGGGTGATATATGCGGTTGTCGCCCTGGGCAGCGTCCTGCTGGTAGGACTGGTGGCCGCCGGGATAGGCAACTGGCTGGCCGGTCGGCTGGGCATCACCACTTCTCTGCGAAATGACAATGATAGGGGCAGGTAGCGGCAGTGTATTTTCCCATTGCTGAGGTTCACATAGTAGCCTGGCACCTGATCCTGATAGGCTTTGCCGTGGGGGTCTGCGGGAGTTTTTGGGGGATGGGCGGCGGCTGGATCACTACCCCGACATTGTTTGCCCTGGGCGTGGCCATGCCCATTGCGGTGGGCACTGACATCACCCAGGTGGTCGGCCTGGCGGTGGTCTCTGCTTCGTGGCACCGCAAATTGGGCAACATATCCTGGCGGGTGGCCCTGGCACTGATACCCGCCGAGATAGTGGGGGTGGAAATGGGGGCGCGTATCCTCCAGCATATCAAGACGTTCGGACGGGCGAGGGCCGATGCGGTAATCAGCCTCATGTTTATTATCCTGATAGGGTCCATGGCAGCCTATGTGCTCTGGGAGTGTGTTTGCCGGCTGCGACAATTGGTGGCCGCTCGCCAGCAGCGGGCCGCCGGCGCCGATATGGCCGGTAGCCCGGAGGAAGAGCAGGATCAGTTAGGTATTGACCTGGCAAGTTGGATTCGGCACTGGCAGGTAGCCCCGATGTTAAAGCCTCGCAAAATACGACAGGAGAGCATATCACTTTGGGTAATCGTGGCCACTGGTCTGTTTGCTGGTACTGTAATCGGGCTGCTGGGGGTGGGGGGAGGCTTTCTGCGCGTGCCGATGCTGGTTTACATCATCGGCTGTCCGACCCGGGTAGCGGTAGGCACCAGCATGATAGTTCTGGTTATGTCCGGGGCCTATGGCTCTTTTACCCATGCGCTGAAGGGCAATGTTGATCTGCTGATGGCATTGTATATTCTGATGGGAAGCGCTGTGGGCGCTCAGATAGGCAGTCTGGCTACCCGGTATGTGCAGGGCGTCGGGGTCAGGATATCTTTCGCCGTGGCTCTGACCGTCGTTATGGTTTCTTTGGTTCTCAAGACCTACTTTAATAAGCCGGAGGCAGCTTTAGTGGTCATAATAGGCATAGCCGGGCTGATGGCGGCCACTATTATTATATTATTCGTCCGGGGGGCCCTCCAGCAAACGGCCGGTGCCAAGGCCAATGCTGAACCCAGGGAAGAGACTTCAGAGTAGCAGGCCCAGCAGTCTACCCAGCCAGGCGCCGGCGCCTATCATTTTGAGCCCGACAATCACCAACAGCACGCCGAAGATCTTCTTGAGGACCGCACCGGGCAGGTATTCGGCCAGCGGTGCGCCGATGGCATAGCTACCGACAATGGCACCAATAGCCAGCAATCCGGCCAGTCGGAAGTCAACATTTCCAAACGAAAAATGATGGCGCAGCACACCGGCTATCGCCCCGGGAATCATCACCGCCAGCGAGGTGCCCACCGCTATTTGCATAGAACGACTCCAGATGTAGACAATAGCGGGCACCATAAGTACACCCCCACCAATCCCTAATAGGCCAGAGATAACTCCCACAGCCAAGCCAACGCCCAGATATGGCAACAGTATCGCGACTTTATTCATTGGTCAGTCCTCTTCTCCTTTGCTATCTCGAGCGCGCGAGCGCTCGGCAATAAAGTCCAGCGCCTGCTGCCAGGTGAGAATGCCTTCCTTAGCCCCCCACTTGCCCACTACCGAGGCCGCATTAGCCGCCCCGAGGCGCATGGCTTCATTGAGCGGCAGACCGCGGTGTAGCCCGACTACACAGGCGGCGGCATAGGCGTCGCCGGCGCCGACGGTGGAGATGACCTGGCTACTGAAGGCCGGAATGGTGAAGTAGTGCTGCCCATCATAGCCATAGGAACCCTCCGCCCCAGCGGTTATTACAACATTGCCTACCCCGGCTTCGTACAACATCCGCATCATCTGGCGCTCATCGGCGGGGCCCCGATCAGGCTCCACGCCCGTCAACTGGTAGGCTTCCCGCTTGTTCACAAACATAGCGGTGACGTATTTGAGCGCGTCGCGTAGGCCCTCCAGACCCTGTTTCAGTTGCGTGCTACCGGGGTTGATAGCTACCTTGACATTATGTTGCCCGCCGAAGATGGCCAACTTGCTGAACAAGGGAGCGGCGGAGCCAGCCATTGACCCCACAAATATCCACTGGGCCTGGGCGATAACATCCCAGGGTATCTCTTCGTCGCGCAGTTGGGTGGCAGCTCCCCGATGGACCAGGATTGTCCGGTCGCCGGTGAAGCCGCTGATGATGACCGAAAAGCCGGTGTTAAACTGGTCAGTGCCAATGAACAGGGAAGTATCTACATTCTCCTGGTGGAGGCGCTGGATAACTTGCTGGCCGGGAGCATCGTGTCCTATCTTGCATAGCGCCGCCGTCTTCATACCCATGCGGGCAAATGTAGTAGCAGTATTGGTGGCGCCACCACCGGTATCAATCATTAGTTCATCAACCGGAATCTTAGCCCCGTACTCCAGGGCCAGAAAGGCCTGACTGACCTGCTCATCCTCCCAGCGGATGATGCGGGTCCGGTCAATATTTACAAAGACATCTTCAGTGGCACTGCCGACGACGACAATATCATGCATAGCTAATCCTGGTTGGGCTATTGATGCCCGGGGCAATCAGTTGGGTATGCAAAGTAGTTTTCGCAATCCGGCGGCGATATCCTTCCTGCGCGACTCACCACGCATCTGTCGCCCTCGGGTAGGCCAGCAACTCCTGGAGAGGAGATGTGCGCCAGTTAGGGAAACTGCACCGTGCTGTTACCTTTGCTATATAGGGATAATTCCATACTACCGGAGTGATCGAAATGCCTCAAGAGACCATGACCCCGCGCCAGCGGTGGCTGGCGGTGCTGAATAGAGAAAAGCCCGACCGGGTGCCTATGGACTACTGGGCCACCGCGGAGGCCAGCCAAAAGCTAATGGATTATCTGGGTTGTAATAGTATTGAAGAGTTGCATAAGCGTCTGCACATTGACCAACCCGTAGCCGTAGAGCCTGCGTATGTCGGCCTTCCGATACCCGCCGGCGAGGATGTGTTTGGGGTTCGGTACAAAGATGTTGATTACGCCACCGGCGTTTACCCAGAAGTCGTTTATCGTCCGCTGGCCGAATATCAATCCATAGAAGAGATAGAGGCCAACTATACCTGGCCCGACCCCGACTGGTGGGACTACTCAACCCTTCCCGACCAAATTGCCAGCCACGAGGATCAGCCGATCTCGGGAGGCGGATCCGAGCCGTTCTTAACCTACAAATATCTGCGCGGCGATGCCCAGGGCTATATGGACCTGGTGCTGAATCCAGAGATGGTCCACTATTGCCTGGACAAGCTCTTTGAGCTATGCTACGAAAATACTCTCCGCATTTATGAGACCATCCCTGGCAAGGTCATGCTTACCTATGTGACTGAGGACCTGGGCTCCCAGGAGAGTCTGCTCATCTCCCGGGAGCATATCCACGAATTTCTGCTGCCGGGCATGAAACGGATAATGGACTTGGCCCACCAGGCCGGAGCCTACGTGTTCCATCACAGTGATGGCGCCATCCGCGAGATAATTCCGGATATGATTGAAGCTGGGATTGATGTGCTAAACCCCATCCAGTGGCGCTGTGCGGGGATGGACCGGGAGGGGCTGAAGCGGGATTTCGGTGATAAGCTGATCTTTCACGGAGCGGTGGATAACCAATATACACTGGCTTTCGGGTCGGTGGAGGAAGTGCGCCAGGAGGTCATAGACAATTTGCGGATTCTGGGTGAGGGCGGAGGCTACATCCTGGGGCCCTGCCACAATATTCAAGCCGTTGGCCCCCCCGAGAATATTGTCGCTATGTATGAGACCGGCTACGAGTATGGCTGGATGTAAGGATTGATGAAACTAAGGCGAAACCAGCTTTTCCCCTACTGGCTGCTCTGTTGGCGCAACTGCTTGAGCAGCCACAGAGCATAGGGAGTCCAGGGACTGTCATATTCGGGGGCCGATTTATCGCTGGTCTCAAACCTCTGGAGCACCTCTATGGCCCTTTGCCGGTCCCCAGCCGCTACCAAGGCCACACCCATATAGTAGTGCACCTCCAGGCGGCGGGGGCTTTGGGGATACTGGCTCAGATAAGCGGTTAGTTGCTGATAGGCCTGCTGGGGATTATCGGCTATCTCCAGGATGGCCAAGTCCACATTGGCTTCGGCTTTGGCTCCGACCTGGTTGTCTGGATCCAGGGCCACAGCCTTATTCAAGTATTGGCGAGCCTTCTCATATCTTTGAAGCTTCAGATAAAAATGTCCCAGCCGGGCATAGGCGGATGCATCCTGGCTGTTGGCCTCCACCGCTGCCTGGGCCTTGATAAGCGCCCTGACATTATCCAGTATCTCGATGAACGATTGGGGCGGCACATACCCGCTAATCCGATACACTTCCTGGCCCCGGCTGTTAAGAAATAGGTTAGCAGGGAGCTGGTAGGTTTCAATGCGGCCCTCTTCCTCAGCGACGGGCACAATATTATGTTTGCCTAAGAAGCTCTCGTTGTCCGGATTGTGAATATCCAAGGCACACAACACATAGTTTTCCAGAGCGGCCCGGACCTGAGGGTTGGCTAAGGTTGCTTGCTCCATGTGTACGCATTTGGGGTCGCGTCCCGAGCGTACGAACCGGGGATTGCGGCTGGCATAGACATAGACGTACAACGGTTTACCGCTGGCGGAGGCAGCTCTCAGAGCGGCCTCAATGCCTGGCTGCCAGTTCATATCCCTCTGGGCGGCCAGAGGTCTAACCGCGCTCACAGTTAGACTGAGAACCATCAAACTAACTATAGCTGCCGACCGGATTAGATAGCTGTCGGGCCGCATGAGCACTCTCTCCATCAGATGAGCCAACTTTACAAATCTTGCCGATGCTCTAATTTCATAAAGTAGTGTACCAGACGGATTACCTCTTGAAAGCCTGCACCGGGATAGAAGGTCTGCCCCACTTTATTGCTGGCAGTAGTCTCAATCCTTGCATATATCATACCGCTTTGCTGCAGATAGTCAAGGGCGGCGGTCATTAGAGCTTTGCCAATCCCCTGCTCCTGATGGTCAGCAGCCACCACCACATTGTGAATGTGACCAGTTGCGGATGTTCATCGGCTCCCACTCCTTACCAGATGCCGCGGGCCCGGAGGATAAGTTTGCTGCCTTGTCGGTTGTATTGCAGTTGAAAGTAGGAATATTCCACCGATAGCTGGGTCAAATGAGGCAATTCCAGCAGGGGCGAGGTACGGTTGCCTATCATGTGGATCCCCCGGGGCAGTCGGTCCAGACCCATCCAGCCCTGCAATTCGCGGTCCCAGGTGGTACTTAGGGCTACGTTGTCGGCCCGCAGAAAGTCACACAATTTCCCCTCCACAGCATCGTGCCAGACAAAGAAACGGTTTAGTGTACTCTCCAGCTTGCCCACCGGCTTGATACTGATAGCTGCCATCCAGGGAAGATAGAGGCCGCTGGCGGGATAGGCCCGGCCGGCAGCCAGAGCTTCTTTGAGGCTGGCGGGGCGAGTATCATCAGTCTCAATTATCGTATAGGGCAGTCCTACCCCGGCCGCATAGCGACTGTTGCTGGCGAAAAGCACTGGAATGTCGGCCAGGGCGGGATCATAAAGTATATTAAGGGTACGAAACATGTCAAACAAACCCGGTTGGAGCAGATAGCCATCAAACGGCATCTCCCTGAGCAGCCGCGGCCCGCCGGGAGCGCCGGGATGCACCAGTACGGCCAGACCTTCCTGTTTGTGTATTGCTGCCAGGGTTTTCTTCATAGTCATACCTTCGGGAACCCGCCACCTTAGAAACAGCCCCAGCACTCCGCCGCTCAGAGTCTGGATTTGCTCGCCGACGATAACGGCAAAGTCACTGGGCAGCCGGCCCTGGGCTTTGAGGTGGGCAGCGATGCGCTGGGCTCGCTGAGCCCCATCTATACGGTTCCGATCGGCGACGACCACGGCATCCAGCCCCCGCCGGGTGGCGGTGAGGAGCAGGTCTTCAGTGCCAGTGGCCGAGTCAAAGGAGGTATTGGTTTCTACCCGCAGATCAATGGCCGTCTCGCCCGGGCCACTGGTCACCATAGTGATCTGCTCGGGGAGGGCGCCCATAACGGTGGGAGTGATCACATCCACCATCAACTCCCGGCTAAGAATCCATTGGCGCCCCAGCACGGCCCGGAGCAGATCGTCAGCTAACCGGTCAGCTCCTCGATTCTGCCAGGCGTAGGCGGCGGCTAATGCGGCCCGCTGCCAGCGGACTGACTTATCGTCTTGCCACAGTTGCGTCTCTTCCTGGGCGATCTTAAATGGATTGGCCCAGCCATATTGCTCCAGCCACGGCGAGGTGGTATATGATTGGTAGCAAAACTCGTCCAACGTTTTGCCCGGATATTGCTCGGGCAGGTAGCCGGGGCAAAACTGAGGCACCGCCCGACCCTGGTAACCCAGGTCAATGGGGTAGCGGAATGCCAGACCGGTCGCAGTTGGACAGGGAGGCTGGTCGGCTACGTACAGCGGACGATAAGCCAGCCTACGCTCCGGTAACAGTTGTTCCTCTACCGGTGGCAGTCTATTGGTGATGATTTGCTGCCAGGATGAGGCGGATGGTTCTGGGCGCAGCGAAAGCGGGGCTGTTGGCTGGAAGCCCGGCTCATCCGGCCCAGTAACACGGGCATCGGCACCAGTAGCCCCGAGGAGGAGAAGGCATACGGCGACCAGTGCCGTCGGGTGGCACAACTGGAGGCCAAGTAGCCAGTGGGGTCGTGTTAGCAGTGCCGGTGTGGGTTTCACTTCGCAGATAGTTTTCAAAAACTCCGGCTCAACAGCAGTGGTTTGGGCCCCGTCCCCGGCGGCTGGTCCTGAAGCTATCTGACAATCCACCACCAATATCTATCCGGCCTCAATCTCAGGGAGCGGTTCAATCTCGGGAAGCACCTGGACCTGGCCGGCCAAAGTCCCCCGGGGGACTTCGTAAGGGCGACCTTCACTGGTATATCCCAGCTTATCCAGTGCCTTGTTGGCCTGCTCAACCACCAGTGAGAGGCCCGGGCCATAGCCGGCTGCGGCGGTGAGCACCTCAATGGCTTGCCGGTCGCCGATTTCACCCAGAACCCACGCTGCCCGCGCCCGGAACTTCTCGCCTACATACTCTTTTTCCACTACTTCGCCGACTTTCTCGGTAACCGGATTTGTCTTCCTACTCTTCTGGACCGCACGGCCTTGCTTGACCAAAGCCACCGCTGCCTGGTCATACATTTGCTCGTCGCTTTGGAGTACGTCAACCAGGGTATCTACGGCCCGCGAGTCCTGCAAGCCGGCCAGGGTGAGAATAGCCTGTTGCTTGGCGGCCCCGTCGGGCAGTTCTACCTGCTGCGAGAGCCGCTCCATAGGATCAACAGCACACCCCACCAGCAGTGCAGCGATTATTACCATCAGGACCATTGATATGCTACTTGTGGTCAATCGCGGCATAGATAGATCTCCTTGACACAGGTTATTTGCTGCAGATGGCCAGCTAACTAACACTATCCCGGCCCGGCCTGGGCCACCTGGCGGACCCAGTAGTGAGGGTCGGAGTGGGCTTGCTCTATCAGTTGGGCCACTGTTTGTTGCTGGCTTGATGGAGCAGGGACCAGCAACAAAGAATGAATGGCGGCGATACGCACATTAGCTTGGTCATCTTTACCCGCCACCAATAACGCTTGGACAACATTGGACAGTTGAGTTTCGTCATGCTGAAGCTTGAGAGCAGCGTCACTCAGCGCATAGGCAACTGCTTGACGCACCCGCTCGTCGGGCTGCTGGTCGGGCTGAACTGCCGCAATCAGGGCAATTCCCGCCTCCGGGGTACCGATGCTACCCAGGGCGTGAGCCGCGGCCACGGGTAGCTGCCAGTTGTCTTGCGGTTGCTCTTCTGCTGCTATTTGCTGTTCAGTCAGTGCTGCAGAAAGTGGCGCTACTGCCTCTTCGGCGCCCAATAGACCCAAAGTGCGGGCCGCAGCGATTCGCACCACTACCTCACTGTCGCTGCTGAGCATAGTGGTTAGGCGGGGGATGGCTGACTTAACTCTTAGTTGCCCCACTGCCCGGGCAGCAGCGGCCTGCACCTGAGGTTCGGGGTCGTCGAGCCGCTGCATCAGCAGCTCGGCCGCGCTGGGATCATTTAGTTGACCCAGCAGCACCACACTGCGCCATCGCACGCGAGCCAGCCGGCTGGTCAGACTATCAGTCAACCGCTCCTGGACACCAACCCCGTGAGCCTTGAGCTTGCTCATGGCCTCCATTCCTTCTTTATGGTCCTGGGAGGCCAGCAGCGTCATTAACTCACTGGTCTGCCGGATACGGTGCTGATAGGTCATCCAGTAGATTACGGCCGCGACTATTCCAATTATTAGGATATAAACCAGAGTCCGTCTATTCACAATTATCAACTCGCCTTCAGGCCGGTGATAAACTGATTTAGCCCGGGCTTAACACCATGATGCGGTCCAGGACCTGGCGGGCGGCCACGAGACGCTCGTCGTCATCCGCCAGTTGTTCTTCCTCCGGCAGGAATCCCAGATGCCGAAGAACGTCTGCATTTCCTATGAGGAGTAATGCAGCGGTGCACCAGGCTTTGTTGTCAGCATCTTTGGTTTCGCTGCGTATAGCCATCAACTGCTGGGTGGCCGGCTCGCCGATACCGCCCAGTACCGCAGCTATCCAGGGCCGCAGAGACTCATCCCAAGATGTAAAGCCGTTGATCAGCGTCGGCACTGGCTGGTGGCGCATCTGTGCCAGGGCGGTGGCCACGTCCAGCCGCAGCTTGTCGCTGTCGGTTTCCCTAAATACCTCCAGCAGCACTTGGCCGGCTTCGGTGAGTCGGCGGGCTGTCTTGCTCATAGTTTGGTACTGGCGTCTGCCTATCTGAGCTATAGAGGTGGCAGCTTCGGCGGAGTACTGTGCTTGCGGGATCAACAGGCTCTCCAAGACCGACACAGACTCACCAGTGCCCACATAGCCCAAGCCCTTGATCGCTTCCCGCTTCAGATGACTGGCTTCCTGGGTATCCTCCACTGTCGTTCGCAGTGTTTCCTGGATGTTAGCGACTTCGCCGGCTGCCTCAGGCGACTCCCCGGGGGCTGCCGATATTAGGGCACTGGCGACCGGCGAACGGTAGTGAGCCAGCACGATTGCTGCCCGCCGCTGGGCGTTTTCATCATCTTGTTGGAGGACCTCAGCCAGCGCTACGTCGCTATCGCCCAGACGCCACTGTTTGAGTATGCGCATGGCAATGTCACGTGCTGCTGGGGATGAATCAGTTAGGCCCTTAACCAGCGCTTCAGTGCCGTCGGGGTGACGCAGGTCATTTATGGCCTGGAGGGCAGCCAGGCGAATCTGCTGCTGCCCAGCCCTCGCTGCCTTCACTAACGGTTCCACCGCTGTGTCGGCGCCACTGTAGCCCAAAGCCCGGGCGGCGGCTGCTCTGGTGGCGGGCGAAGTATCCGGATTAGCCAGTAGCCGGCTTACCAGCTTAACGGTGACGGGGCCAATCTCCCCCAGGGTCACCGCCGACCACGTGCGCACTGACTGTTGAGATGAGTACAGCCCGTTCACCAGCGCCGTTATGGCGGGTTTGCCTATTGAAGCCAACGCCTGCTGAGCCACATAATTGATACGGGGGTCACCCAGGCCCAATCGCGCAATTAGCGCTGGCACCGCCGGCGCCCCAAGTTCAGCTAGCGCCTTTCCGGCAGCATTATATACCTTCCAATCTCGATCGCCCAAAGCGGCCACTAACTGGGGCGCGATTTGGGGGGTAGCAATGGGGATCAGGGCCTCAGCGGCAGTACGGCGTATGGTAGTATCCGAGTCGGCCAGTCTTTCCGCTAACAGCGGAGCCGCCTGCGTAGTGCCAATTTGCGCCAGTATCTGGGTCGCTATCCGCCGTACCTGGCTGTCAGCCGAGTTCAGAGCGGGCGGCAGGGCCGGGATGGCCGAAGGTCCCAGCCGCTCCAAGGTGACGGCCAGCTCCTGTTCGGCTCCCTTGCGATTAGTTACCAGAGTATTGATCAACGCCGGGGCTACTGCCGGCTGGCCGATGAGTCCCAACGCCTCGATAGCGCCGGCTTTGGCCTCGGGTCGGGGGTCATTAAGATGGGCAAGCAGAGCATCCAGGACCAGTGGTTGGTCACCGGCCCCCCGCAGCCGTCCTAACGCCCGGGCAGCCTCGCGTCGCACTCCCCAGTGGATGTCGGTATTCAGACGCGCTATCAGCGGCGGTACTGCCCGCTGGGCGTCAGCCATGGGGATAGGAATGATTGTCTGAACGCCGCGAATAAATTCAGAGGTTTGATCAATGATCTGGCCCAGTATGACCGCGGCCCGGGCACGGACCTCGGGCTTCTCATAAACCAGCAGCTCATCAATAACGGGGTCAATGGCGGGCACTCTCATCGCAGTCAAAGCCCGGTCAACAGCATCCTGGCCTCGGATGAAGGCAGCAGCCGTCTGCTGGCCCCACGGCTTGGTATATTGCGCCAGCTTGACCAACGGCGGGGCGGCCGGCAGTCCAATTGATCCTAAGACAGCGACGGCGGCGTCACGGACATAATCGTCGTAGGCATCTACCAGTTCAATCACCGAAGGTATAACTGGAGCTCCGATGTTGATCAGAGGACCAGTAGCAGCGCCCCGTATGGCTGCGTCTTTATCGCGCACCTTCTGGACCAAAGGCCCGATAGCCTGATCCCCCATGGTCACCAGATAGGCGCTGGCTTGCTGTGCCACTGGGCTATCCAACACTGGTATAATCTCTATAAGTTGCAGTAGCGCTTCAGGAGTGCCGACGGTAGCCACGGCCGTCACGGCCTTGTCTTGAACCCAACGGGGCTGGCCAGCCAGCACGTCGGCGAGCTTTTTAGACGCTATCAGGTCGTTGACCGCTGCCACTCGCTCGGCAGGGGTGCCCCGCTCCAGCTTGGTCAGTGCCCGATTCACCGCGGTGTGTCGGTAGATGGAAACGATCACCAGAGCGATCAGGATGCCAGCCAGTATCAGCCAAGTGATTTGTCGTCTGGTGTTTTCGGCCACGACCGTCAGCTCCTCACGGTAACTGGTGCATGCACAGATATATTACCATATTTTATGGCTAATGGCTACCCTACGGACTGACCATCACTTTCGATTTCCCGCTGGGTAGCCGATTACCTCCTCTAAGCAGGCTGCCAGGGCACGGGACATTCATGGAAGATAACGTTTAACCCCGGAAATGTGGTAGCCAGGTGTTCGGTGAAATGGCGCAGCCCATTTTCAGTATGAAGTGGCCGGCGAGGAGAGTAGTTCTTCTTGTGGCCCAGCATTTCCTTCTCAGGGAGGCAGGAATCACCCCAGGCGGCGAGGAAGTATAATCAGAGCAGAGTGGGTATACCGCACCAGCAGTTCCATAGCGAGAGGGGAACAGGATCACATGGCAACGATTGACAAGCAGCTTATGAGCATCGTTTGCATAGGCATCATATTGGTGGCTGGGGGTAGCGGCTGTCGGCGCGGGACAAGTACAGAAGTAGATGCTGGTTGGCGAGGGGTGAAGGCCCAGCCTAACTCCGTTGAAGCTTACCTGCAATTGGCCAAAGCCTATTATGCGGCAGAAAAACATAATGATGCCTACATCCAAGCCAAGCATGCTTTTGAGCTTGATCCTGGTTCGTTTGAAGCCACCTATCAATTGGCGCGGATTTGCTTGAAGCTGACCAGTCCGGAGGATGGTCAACAGTGGATTGCCCAAGCCCTGAAAATTGATCCTCAGTCAGCCGAGGCCTACGAGCTGCGGGGCCGACTGACCATGGCTTCGGGCAAGCCGGCGGAGGCGGTGAGTGATTTCCGCCGGGCCTTGCAGATTGACCCCCAATTGCCGGTAGCCTACCTGAATCTGGTAACTGCCTACAAGGCTGCCGGAAACAAAGGGGCCGCCCTCTCGGCGGCCGCCCAAGCGGTGGCTGTGTCGCCTGACGAAGCGGCTGCCCACTTCGCTTATGGCGATATCCTGGAGTTAGCTGACCGGCAGGAAGAGGCAGAAGAACAATATCGCACAGCTATTGAGCTTCAGGATGATTTTGCCCTGGCTAAATTGCGGCTGGCCGCCATACTTACCAGCCAGAAAAGACACCTCCAAGAGGCCCGTCAGTTGGCCAAGGAAGCCCAAAGAATCGACCCGGGTGACGGCACCGCTGAAGCTATTGCCGCCTGGGCTTTAGTCCTGATGGGCGAGGAGCATCAGGGGCTTACGGAGCTGCAGCATGCGGCCCGGGCTCATCCGTTCAATCACATTATCTGGCTGCGTTTTGCCCAGGCACTGAAAAAGGCCGGGTACGACGAGCAGGCCGAGAAAGCGGCGGCGATGACTATCCGTGTCGCCCCCCGGAGGCGGTGATCTCACCGCCCTGCTTCAGGACTGAATATCCACAAGTGTCAGGTATTTCCATCTGTTGAGAGGGTTAGACAAATGGCCAATGAACAGACTGCCGAAGTGCAACAATTGCATAAGACTGTCACCGAGTTGGAGCGTCAGTTAGATGCCGCTCGTCGTATAGCTATGGGCCTTAGTACCATTACCAAGGTGGAGAACCTGGTCCAGGAGGCTCTAAATATCAGCTTACAAGTGGCTGAGGCCGACGCCGGGTCTATCCTGCTTTATGACCCGGAGAAAGATAAACTGGTCTTCAAGTACGTGGTGGGCGAGAAAGCTGACGAGCTTACCGGTATGGAGCTGGCGCCCGATCAGGGGCTGGCGGGTCAGGTATTTGGCAGCGGGCAAAGCAGTATTGCAGAGGATGTCAGCCGAGAGAAGGCCCATCTGCGGGAGGTAGGGGAAAAAGTCGGCTACATAACCACCAATATGGTGACCGTCCCTCTCAAGTCGGTGGATAATGAGCCGATTGGGGTGATGCAGGTGCTGAACAAGCGGGGCGGCCCGTTTGATCACCATGGCGTAACATTGATTGAAATCATGGCCGCCCAGATTGGCGCCGCCATTGAAACTGCCCGTCTGCACGAAGAGGCCCGCCTGGCAACCGTAGTGCGCTTTATCGGCAATATCAGCCACGATGTAAAGAATATGATCACTCCCACTATGACTGGTGCCGAGACGCTACAGTTAATCAGCGACGATTGCTATCAACAATTTGACGAACAGCTCAATAAACTGGCGGCGACACCAGCAGAAGTAGACCAGATCAAAGACACCATGGTGGAGCTGCGCGAGCTATACCCGGAAATGATTGAGATCATCCTGGAGGGCTGCGATGCTGTCCAGCAGCGGATGGCTGAGATTTCCGCGGCAGTGAAAGGCATAGTTGCTGAGCCTCATTTTGAAATGACTGACATCGTGCCCCTGGCCCAACGAGTGGGCAATCTGCTCAGTGTCCAGGCAGACAAAGAAGGCATTACTGTTAGCATCGAGCCGGTCGGCGAAGTGCCGACGGCCATGGTAGATGCCAAACAAATCTACAATGCCATCTATAACCTTATCTTCAACGCCATGGATGCTTGCCAGCAGGGTGATACCATCACTTTCCGCATCCAAGGCCAGTCGGAGGGCCAGTTTCCGGAGGGCAATTACATCATGATGGAGTGCGCAGATACCGGCTCAGGGATGCCCGAAGAAGTGCAGGCCAAGCTGTTTACCGATGACGCCATTAGCACCAAGCCAATGGGCACCGGTTTGGGCACTCGAATTGTCAAGAACGTTACCGACGCTCACGGGGGGCTGGTGGAAGTACAGAGCGAAGAGGGAGTGGGCACTACCATCCGGTGCCGGATGCCGATACAACAGCCAGAAGTCCCTTCCAGGCCACAATCCTCATAAGCCACCACGACAGAGAGGACCGCAGAATTGATGAAAGAAGTAGTCGCACCAACTGCCTTCTGGCAACAACAACCTGTCGCCACGGTTGTGGAGCTGTTTTCACAAGCAGGCATAACTCTGGCTGAAATAATGGCTGACGCACCTGGTACCCACATTGACCTAACTGATGAGCAAGCGGTGGCGGCCCTGGCCGACGTTATGGACGGCCTTCCCATCCGTGCCTATGCCATCCACTGCGCTTTTGATGTGCCCAGCCCGCAAGCCTGGGACATATCCCAGGCAGATCAGGCCCAACGGCGCTCAGCGGTCCAGGGCCATATCACGATATTGCGCGCCGGGGCTGGATTGGGAGTGCATCATTATGTCATTCACCCGGGGATACACATAGTCAGTGACGAGCGATTAGCCAACAGCCACGCCAGCCTCCAGCAACTGGCCGAGGCCGCCGGTGAATCAGGCACCAGGATTGCAGTTGAGAATCTTCCCCCCGGGTCACTGGGGAGCACCGTAGGGCAAATGCGGCAATTGCTGGATGGGCTTGACCCGGCGATCGTAGGTTTCTGTTTGGATACCGGCCATGCTTACTTGGGCCTCGACTCCTTAACTGATTACATCCGGGCTTTCGCCGAGCAGCTAATCGCTGTACATTGGCAAGATAATAACGGCACAGGCGACGATCACCTTTTCCCGGGTACCGGGGTAATCCCCTGGGAAGAATTCTTTGCCGCCCTTGATGAGGTGGGCTACGATCTGCCCGTGACCGTAGAATCATCTCCGCCCGAGGGAATGCCTCTGGCCGAGGCAGTGAGCATAGCCCGAGAAGCCCTCGCCGAAAACCGCGCCCCGATCCTGCCCCTGGCTTACGGGCAAGGTTAAGGAGGATATCGGTTGGGACCCAGTAACCATCGGCGCATTCAATCTTCCGCAGTGACTTCTGGGGGTACGATAGATTGGAGTGCCCTATCGGTAGCCTTCGTATGGGGGGTTAACGCAGTAGTTCAGAAGTTTTTACTTCGAACTCTTTCTCCAGCGGCCCTGCAGAGTGTCCGCTATGGATGTGTCAGCCTGTTGCTGCTGGGGGCGATGTGGTGGATGGGCCGCCGCGTAGGCAAAGTCTTGAAGAGCGACTTCACAAGCCTTGTTGGAGCCGGCCTGTTGGTAGGCGCCCAGTTGTTGATTTTTATTCATGCTCTGAACTTAACTACCGCTAGCGAGGCTGCTGTGATTATTAGCACCGCGCCCGTCTGGACGGCGGTGCTGACGGCTATAATGGGGCTGGAAATCCTCTATCTGCGCAATTGGCTGGGTATCGTCGCAGCTTTAGGTGGCGTTAGTTTGATGATCCTGGGCGGTGCCGCCACGCCGGCGGCCCATGCTCCTGCTCGGGTTACCGGTGATATAACGATGTTGGCGGCGGCTTTCCTGTATGCCTTATACATGGTAATCAGTAAAAGGCTAATGAACCGACACGGAACCCTGGCAGTCATCACTCTCTCTGTGTGTATTGCTAACTTAGTGTTCTTACCGGCAGGCCTGGGTCAGGCTATGGCTGTGCCCTGGCTGACTCTCAGTGGACTGGAGTGGCTCTGTTTAGCTTATACAATATTATTGGCTGGGGTCTATGGCTTTGTCACGTGGTACCGGAGTATCAAACTCACCAGCCCGGCTCGCACCGCGGTCTATCAGTATCTGGTGCCCGTATTCGCGGTCCTGGCCGCTGCTCTCTTCTTGCATGAAAAGCTCACTGGATACCAGTTCATGGGTATGGCGGTAACGCTGGGAGGTGTTTACTTGGCCCGCTACCGGCGGCCGGAGAGTCAACTAATAGCGTGAGCAAGAGCAAGCTGGGTTAGTCAGCACAGTTACCTGGAGTCAGCTTGCACTCCAGTACCTGTTGGACAGTAACAAGGGGAATCTGGTGAGTAGTGAGAAAGCGGCGAAGTGCCTCACCTTTGGCCATGTGGCCATCCGGTCCCATTATCTCACACATTACCACCGCCGGATATAATTCAGCCAATTGGGCCAACGCCACTGCTCCTTCAGTGTGACCAGCACGAGTTGCCAGACCATCCTCGGCAGCAGCCAGCGGGAAGACATGACCAGGCCGGGCAAAATCTTCGGGGGTAGCGTTGGGGTTGGTGAGAGCCTGGATAGTTGCGGCGCGGTCGAAGGCCGAGACACCGGTCGTCGTCGCTGGCTTGTAATCAACCGGCACGGTAAACCGTGGCGCATTCTCATCAGCAAAGCGGGGCTCAAGGAGAGGAATATCCAGCTCGGTAAGCCGCTCAGCAGTCATAGCTACTATTATAAGGCCGCGGGCGTGCTGGATCATAAAATTGAGGCTGGAGCCGCTGGCGAATTGGGCTGCCTGGAGCAGATCAGCTTCACCTTCTCGCTCAGGCGCATCCAGCAAGGCCACAAACTCGCCCATTCTAAGATGCTCAATTGCCTCATCGAGCAAGGACTGTTCCATATTGACTAAGAATGCTCCAGTCGGGCCTTAGTAGTTAGGTGTCCGCCAAACGTTGAGGGATTCACGGCCATTATAGTTGACGGGAAGGGCTGTGTCAACGAGACAACCCACCGCTGGAGAAAATGGGGGGGGGGCAGGAGGAAGGTGGGCAACCGACGAAGAAATGATGTACCGAACAGGTGAATTGATTATGGCAGAATATCTGATCAGAGGATCGTTGGACAGCGGTGATAATCTAATCTACGCCGCGGGCAGCAGTGAATTGGAGCTACTCGGCTTCTCGCTATTGCGCCTGGCAGCCGGCGAAAGCTACTCCACCCAAACCGGCGGCACTGAGATGGGTATCGTTGTTCTCAGTGGGGTCGGTAGTCTGATTATTGACGGACAGGAGTATGCTGACCTGGGCGGGCGAACGTCGGTGTTTGCGGGCCAGGCGACCGGAGCTTTCGTACCTCCGAGCAGTTCGGTGGAGGTGCGGGCCGCCAGTGACCTGGAGATGGCACTGTGCACCGCTGCCTCCGAAAGCGGGGGGCCGCCCCAGATAATCACTCCCGACCAGGTCCAGGTCAAAGAGGTGGGCAACTGGAACTGGCGGCGGCAGGTCCATGACATCATCGGCACCAACGTCCCGCAGGCCCAGCGGCTGGTGATTGGCGAGACTTTCAATCCGCCGGGCAACTGGTCCAGCTATCCGCCCCACAAGCATGAAGAGGACAACTATCCGTTTGAAGTCAAAATGGAAGAAATCTATCACTTCCGCACCAATCCGCCGGCCGGCTTTGGCATCCAGCGAATATACACTGCCGACCGTAGTGTAGATGAGACCCATACGATTGAGAATGGAGATACAGTACTGATACCGCGAGGTTACCACCCGGTCGCCGCTGCTCCCGGTTATCAGCTATATTATTTGTGGATGCTGGCTGGCTTCACCGACCGGCGGATGACACCGCGGGATGACCCCCAGCACGCCTGGGTGAAGGCGGCTGGTGCCATGGCCGGCGATATGGGCTTCTGAATGCTGGTGGTCGCCGGGAGCTGACACCGTACTCATAATGAGGACAGACCAATTGCTAACAGATGACATAATCAGGTAGGAGGACGTTATTATGACCCAATCGTGGCGACAGTTGATGGATGTGGGCCTGGTTCATTTTATGGCTTATCCGCAGGCGACTGAGCCGCCGGCAGTTCAGCAGACTATTACGAAACTGGCAGCCGACGACTTCTTTGACGTACTGGAGGTCAAACGGGTGGACCAGCCCGGCGTCCACCAGGAACTCCTGGCTATTGCCCAGCAGAGCGGCATTAGCTTTGGCATGGCGGCCCAGCCGAACCTGCTGGGTGGCCACCTGAGTCTTAATGATCCTGATGACCAGGCACGAGAGGCGGCCGTTGACGAGGTCAAGAAATCCATTGACGCCGCCTACGAACTGGACGCGCGGATCACCGCCGTGCTCAGCGGTCCTGACCCGGGCAGTGAGGACCAGCGCCAACGGGAAATGGACCTGCTGGTGGAGTCGCTGGTGGAACTGTGCCGGTATGCGCAGAGCCAGGCTGACGACTACCTATGCTGGATTTCGCTGGAGGCCTTTGATGACGCGGTAGACAAAAAGTGCCTCATCGGGCCCACTCCACGGGCGGTGGAGCTGGCCGAGCGGGTCCGGAGGCAGGTGGAAAACTTCGGCTTGACCATTGACCTGTCCCACCTGCCGCTGCTGGAGGAGTCACCCAGCGAATGTCTCAGCCAGGCCAGTGAATATCTAATCCATGCCCACGCAGGCAACTGCATGATGGCTGATGAGCAGGACCCGGCCTACGGCGATATGCATCCCCGGTTCGGCTACCCGGGCAGCGAAAATGATGTCGCTGAATTGCAGGAATATATGGAGAGTCTGATATACGTGGGCTATTTCCAGGCTGAGGTGCCCACTGACAAGCCCATCATAAGCTTTGAGGTAAAGCCGGTTGGGGACGAGGATCCCGACCTAATAGTAGCACAAACCAAGCGCACCTTTTGCCGCATGTGGGCTCAGTTGTAACTAAAGTGAAGATAGTATTAGCACCTGATTCATTCAAGGGTTGTTTGTCGGCTGCTGAGGTGTGTGATGCTCTGCGCGAGGGCATCCGGGCAGCCGACAGTGGCGTACAGGTAGTATCGGTACCCCTGGCCGATGGCGGGGAGGGCACCGTTGATGCGCTGGTGCATGCCACCGAAGGTGAGTTCATTGACGTAGATGTGGAGGGACCGCTGGGGGATTCAGTCACGGCCACTTTCGGCATCCTGGGCGATGGCCAGACGGCGGTTATTGAGATGGCGGCGGCTTCGGGGCTGCCCCTCGTACCTCCACAGTTGCGCGATCCACTGCATACGACGACTTATGGCACTGGTCAATTGATTGAAGCGGCCCTCCAGCGAGGATGTCGTCAGTTAATTGTAGGCATCGGGGGTAGCGCGACTAATGACGGTGGAGCGGCAATGGCCCAGGCGCTGGGGGCGCGGATGCTGGACGAAGATGGGCAGCTAATACCACGGGTTAGTGGCGGACGGCTGCGCGACATCGCGGATATTGACATTTCAGGGCTGGATAGCCGCCTGGGCGACTGTCAGGTGCGGGTGGCTTGTGATGTTGACAATCCTTTGTATGGTCCGCAGGGCGCCGCCTATACCTACGCGCCACAAAAGGGAGCTACCCCCGCTCAGGTCGAAGCCCTGGATGCCGGGCTGTGTCACTACGCCCAGGTCCTGGAAGCAGCGCTCGGCAAGTCGGTGGCCGAGATACCCGGAGCCGGAGCCGCCGGGGGACTGGGGGCCGGCCTGCTGGCGTTCGCCGACGCTTCGCTGGAATCAGGTGTGGAAATTGTTGCCGAAGTGGTGGGGCTGCGGGAAAAGGCGGCAGGCGCTGACCTGATAATCACCGGGGAGGGCCGTATTGACTGGCAAACGGCCTTTGGCAAGGCCCCCAGTGCGGCGGCTAAGCTGGGCCGGGAGTTGAATATACCTGTTATTGGCATCGGAGGTAGTGTTGAGCCGGAGGCGGCGGAATTATACGAGCATGGATTCACTGCCCTGTTCTCCTGTGTTAATGAGCCGATGAGTCTGACCGAAGCCATGGAGCCGGCTGTTGCCCGCCGCCTGCTGCGCTTCACCGCCCGACAGATTACTCAACTACTGGTGGCCGCCTGCGAGACAATGGCTATGATGGGGTGCTGAGCATTGAACATGAAGACCGGGCCTGGGGGCGAGAGGAAGGGTTTGTTAAGGGTCTGCGGCACCTGGGGCAGTTTGTCTGAAACTACTATCACCCGCCTGGTGAGGCCACCGAAGCAGCTAATGATAGATAGCAGTTGGGGGCCACCATTCAAGGGCAACAACCAATAGACAATTATGGCAACGGTTAGACCTTTTCGTGGGTGGCGTTATAACCCGCAAAAAATAAAAAACATGGCCAGCGTGCTGGCACCGCCGTATGACGTGATAGGCGAAGCACAGTTTGCCGATTACTGCGCGCGCAGTCCCTATAATATCGTTCATCTGACCCTGGGTATTGCTCCGTTTTCACCGGACCCCTATCGGTCTCGGTATCCGCAGGCCGCTCATGATTTGTGGCATTGGCGGCGTGAGGAGATACTGATCCAGGAACAGATGTCCGCGGTTTATGGGTACGAGCAACAATATGAGGACCCGCTGGAAGGGCCAATTAGGCGGCGGGGCTACATCGCGGCGGTTAAGCTACACGCCTACGAAGAGCAAGTAATACTGCCCCACGAGCAAATCCGGCCGGCGGTCAAGACCGACCGCTGGTCTCTAATGCGGGCCTGCAAGTGCACTTTCAGCCAGATCTTCGGCCTGTTCTCAGACCCCAGTCGGACTGTTGAGAAGTTAGTGGAGCCAGTTGTGCCGCCAACACCGGAGTTTGAGGTTACGGATGACGAGGGGGTGGTGCACCGTATGTGGTGCCTGACCGATCCAGAAATTATTGAGGCTATCAGCGCCGCCATGGCCGACAAGCAGATCATCATCGCCGACGGCCATCACCGCTATCAGGCGGCTCTGGCCTATCGGGATGAGATGCGGGACAAGCACGGTATAGCTCCCCAGGCCCCCTGGGAATATACCACGATGTTCCTGTGCAACACCGAGGCAGACACTTTGACCATCCTGCCCTCGCACCGGTTGATAAAGGAGCTGCCGGTGGCGGCGTTTACTTACTTGCAGGATCTGTCCGGGGAGTTATTTGCCGTCAGCGAACATAGGTTACCTATGGCTTCGGCCCAACGCAGTACGGTATTGCACAAGCTGCTCCAGCAGATGCGTGAGACCAGCAACGATAATCATATCTTTGCCGTTTATACGGGCAACAGTGTTATCTCGCTGCTACAAGCCCCTCGGGGGACGGTGGGGTTGGGCGATTGGGCATCCGAACGGTCGGAAGCGTGGCGGAAGCTGGACCTGTCGGTATTGCACTATGTCATCCTGCAGAAGCTCCTGGGGCTTAGCGGCCGATATCTGGAGGGCCAGAAAAACATATCATTTGCCAAAAACGCTGAGGAAGCGTTGGCGCTGGTTGATAGAGGAGAGTCGGCCATGGCCATATTAGTCAATCCACCCCGGGTCTCTGAGGTAGTCAATGTGGCCCAGGCCGGTGACCAGATGCCCCAAAAAGGAACTTATTTCTACCCCAAGCCACGGGCGGGCGCGGTCATTTATGATTTACAGGTGTGAGGTCATAATTGACAAACGGGCCCGGCCGGAGCAGACAGATAGTTATAGCTGTGCAACACAGTTAGCGAGATAATCGGAAGGAGGAACTAACCCATGGCACGACGCATCAGAATAACAGCCGGTGAGGTCAGTGCGACTGCTGAACTGAATGCCACCCAGACCGCCGAGTTGATCTGGGAGGCCCTGCCCATAGACAGCACTGCCCAGAGGTGGGGCCAGGAGATATACTTCGATATCCCCGTCAATACTGGCAACGAGAAGGAACAGGAAACAGTGGAGATGGGCGATTTAGGTTACTGGCCGCCGGGGACGGCTTTTTGCATATTCTTCGGGCCCACCCCGATGAGTGAGGGCGAGGAGATCCGCCCGGCCAGCCCGGTGACAATATTTGGCAAGATCGAGGGCGACCCGACTGTCTTCAAGTCAGTGGCGTCAGGGACAGCTATAAAAGTAGAAAAGGCTGAATAGTTCACTTGCCTAGCCCTTAGCAGCGCATCGGCAGCACAATATCCTTAGTGGGCTCTGTGTCATAAGTCGCTAGTTCACTGTAACCTAATCGTTAGTTCAGCGACAGGCCCACATGCAGAAAGAGACACAACTTTACCACAATAGCCTAGGGGTAGGGAAAAATAAAACGCCGATAAACACGGGAAGAACAAAATGCATATACACTTATTAAGTTCAGATTCGTGGGAACTATATGGCGGCGGTGAGCCCGCCGTAATGGATATGATAGAAGACACAGTTAGCGCAGAAGGACATATCGTTTCTCGTTCTTTTGTTGAAGATGGAGAAAAAGTGGCTTCTACGCTAGGTATGATTAAGCCTGACATTGTCTTTCCTCAGGTATGCTATACGAAGGACAACAAAAGAGTTGCCGATGTACTTGAGCAGATAGGTCTGCCTTACATTGGTAGCAATGGCAATGCTTTAGAACGGGCCTTGTACAAGGATAAATGTAAGGCCCGCTTAAAACAAAGAGGTATACCCACTCCCAGCTTTCAGCTAATCAAGAGCGATAATGGTCTTGACACTGACCTTAGGTATCCTTTGATTGTTAAACCAGTTCAAGAAGGTAGTAGTCGGGGCATAACTGAAGAATCGGTAGTTTACGATCTTCGACAGCTAAAAGAAAGAGTTCGTTATGTTCTCGCTGCTCTTAATCAACCGGCACTGGTGGAAGAATTTATTCCAGAGGGAAGAGAATTTACTGTGGGAATAGTAGGCAATGAGGGAAAATTAATGATGCCCATTGAATTGGTAATCAATGTTCCCCAAAAAATAATGCTTATCGGCCAACTCTTGAAAGATAGAGGAATAAGAACAAAAAAGGTGTTATTAAAACCTGTGGAAGAACCAGAACTGAAAGACCAGCTAAATCAATTAGCGGCCAATGCCTTTGATGCTCTGGAGATGAGAGATATTTGCAGAGTGGACATAATGATGAGTTACGGCGAGTTATATGTAATAGAGGTAAATGGCATACCTGGGTTAGACAAATACGGAAGTTACATATTTGAGGCCGCCAAGGATTTAGGTATGAGTTATGCTCAATTGATTCGTTCCATTTTGCAAACCTCGGTTCTACGCCAGAGTTTGCAGCATGTGTGTTCTCTCTCTTAAACCCGAACCAATATCTACAATTACAGGAGAAAGTATCCATGGGTTACTTACTCGGTTTTGATGTAGGCACCACGGGTACCAAAGCACTGCTGATTGACGAAGCCGGCAATGTGGTAGGGCGGGCGCTGAGCGAATATCCGCTCAGCACGCCCCGACCTAATTGGGCGGAACAGGATCCCCGGGATTGGTGGGCTGCTACGGTGGCGGCCACCCGCAGTGTGCTGGCCGAAGCAGAGATATCAGGAGAGCAGGTAGACGGGGTGGGGCTGTCCGGACAGATGCACGGCTCGGTATTTCTGGACGAAGATGATGAGGTAATCCGGCCGGCTATTTTGTGGTGCGATCAGCGTACCGCCGAGCAGTGCCAGTGGATCACCGCAACTGTCGGTGAGGCCGATATCGTCAAGGAAACCTGCAATCCAGTACTGACCGGCTTTACCGCGCCCAAGATTATCTGGCTGCGAGACAATGAGCCAGAAAACTACGGCCGGGTGCGCAAAGTGCTGCTACCCAAGGACTATATCCGTTTCCGCCTGACCGGCGAGTATGCCACCGAAGTCAGTGATGCCTCAGGGACCTCGCTGTTTAATGTGCCGCAGCGGCGGTGGTCACAACTCATCCTGGATCGCATTGATTTACCCGTCGAGTTTCTGCCTCAAGTCTATGAGTCTCCGGAGGTTACCGGCACTATCACCACCCAAGTGGCAGAACTAACCGGACTGAAGGCGGGTACGCCGGTGGTCGGTGGTGGGGGTGACCAGGCGGCCGGAGCGGTGGGCAACGGCATTGTCCAGACGGGGGTGGTGTCCTCAACAGTAGGCACTTCAGGGGTGGTGTTCGCCTACCTGGACGAGCCGCTGATGGATGAGCAACTGCGCACCCACACTTTCTGTCACGCCGTCCCGGGCAAATGGCACGTGATGGGGGTGATGCTTTCTGCGGGCGGTTCACTGCGCTGGCTACGCGACAGTTTATGTGCCGACGAGCAAGCGGTAGCCGCTAACACGGGCCGTGATCCATACGAGTACATGACTGCCGCGGCCGCTACGGTGCCGACGGGCAGCGAAGGATTGTTGTTCTTGCCCTACCTGACCGGGGAGCGTACTCCCTACCCCAATCCTGATGCCACTGGTGTTTTCTTTGGCCTGACCCTGCGCCACACCAAGGCCCACATGATTCGGGCTGTCATGGAAGGAGTGGCCATGGGGCTGCGCGATTCGCTGGAGATAATCAAAGACATGGGGGTAGAGCTGACCCAGATTAGAGCCTCCGGCGGCGGGGCACGAAGCCAATTGTGGCGGCAGATCCAGGCCGATGTAACTGGCTGGCCTCATTGTACTATCAACGTGGACGAGGGCCCGGCCTTGGGGGTGGCACTGTTAGCCGGGGTGGGAGTGGGAACATACAATAGCGTGGCCGAGGCATGCCAGGCGACGATTGCGGTGGTGGACAAAGTAGAGCCGGATGCCGCCCGGCAACAGTGGTATCAAGGCTACTATCAGCTATACGGAGAGCTGTATCGGCAACTGGAGAGCAGTTTTGAGGTTAGGCAGCGGCTGGTACTGGATCAGTCCCAGTAGGGCTACCACGATGGCAGCCTGGGTCAGCAGATAGCGAGTGATAGGTTGGTGGGGACCCAGGGTCGGCGACCGGTAATTTCGGGCCGATAACAGATTTTGCAGGAAATGGGTTTGACAATGGGGGCAACATTCTGATATAATGATTGGCAGATGTACACCAGGGGACTAAATACGCGAGCCCACGGGCCTGGTGAAGGCAGCTGGCGAAGGAGGCTATAGCCGTATGGCCAAGAAAATTTTAGTTGTTGATGACGAGCGCCACATTGTCCGGCTTGTGGAGGTCAACTTAGACAGAGCGGGATACGAGGTCTTAGTAGCTTATGATGGGATAGAGGCGCTGAAGAAGATAAGCGAAGACAAGCCCGACATGGTAATCCTGGACGTAATGATGCCGCGCATGGACGGCTTTGAGGTGCTGAAAAAACTGCAGGCCGATGAGGACCTCAAGGATATCCCGGTGATAATGCTTACCGCCAAGGCCCAGGATGCCGACATCTTTAAGGGTTGGTCCTCGGGGGTCAGTTCGTATTTGACCAAGCCCTTTAATCCTCGGGAGCTGCTGACTTTCGTGGAGCGCATCTTCCAAAGCGTGGACGAACCAGCCACAGGCAGCTATGATGAGGAGACGGTCTGGGAAGTGTAGTCGCGGGAACGCTGCTGACCCGCGCCGATAATCAGCGAGGATGCTTTTTGGGGACGCTAACCATAGGTGTCCCCAATTTCTTTAGGGATATAACGGACCGAGTTAATCCAATATGGGTCATATGTTTGACAAACCCAATCCAGCGACTATAATACCCACGATGTACTTAAGTAACCACCAACCAGTGGAGTTGTGTTGGCTGATATGTCGCTAATGCTGAGGCTGTTACAATTCGGGCGGCGGTATCGCCGGCAAATAGTAGGGGCAGTGTTGCTGGTTTTCCTGGCCACTGGCTTGAATATGTTGCTGCCGTGGATATTTGGCACCATCATTGACAAGTTGGTGGAATTTGATGCTCTGGACGCTGCCGAGCGGACGGCGGCCCGTCCAGATATCACCCGCTTCATCGTAGTTATTTGTGCAGTGCTGGGCGGAATATATGTGGCCCAGTGGATTATTAGCTACATACGCAGCCTACTGCTGCTATTTGTGGGCAACCGCATCGTCTTTGACATCCGCCAGCGACTGTTCCGTCACCTCCAGCGACTCTCGCTACGGTTCTTTGAGACCAATTCCAGCGGCTGGATTATGTCTCGGGTGCTGTACGATGTCGAGGCCGTGCAGAGTATCCTCAGCGATCAGTTAGTCGACATCATTACCAATGTCGTCACCATGATAGTAGTGCTGATCATTCTGTACTGGTATAGTTGGCAGCTAGCGATAGTGGCGACGGTGGCTCTGCCGCTATATGTGATTAACTTTCTGCTGCTAAAGCGGCGCGTCCGTCACCTCTCCCGAGAGGCCCGCAGCCAGTATTCCCAGGTGTATGCTACTCTCTCGGAGGCCATCTCCGGGATTCGGGTCATCAAGTCCTTCGCCCGCGAGCAGTGGGAAGCCCGCGGCTTTGTCAAGGAGATTCGCCAGACCATTCACCTCAATATCAATCTGGGTCGGTGGCGAGCTATACTCCGGGTTAATGCTAATCTGCTCACTCAAATAGCCAATGTGGCGATCCTGGCAATCGGCAGCTACTTGATTCTCTACACCGATACCTTCACCATCGGCGCTCTGGTGGCCTTCCGCATCTATGTGGGAATGCTGTACGGGCCGATTATTGCCCTGGTTACCATCAGCGATGTGATCAACTGGGCATCGGCGGCGATGGAGCGTATCTTCGAGACCCTGGATACCGTTCCCAGCGTCCAGGAAGCCAAGGAGCCGATTCGGCTACGAAAGATTGAGGGCCGCGTGGAGATGCGCCATCTGTACTTCTCCTACGAACCCACCGAGCCAGTGCTGCGGGATATTAACTTAGTGGCCGAGCCCGGGCAGGTCATTGCCCTGGTGGGGCCGTCCGGGGGCGGCAAGACGACCATGGTCCATTTGATTCCTCGGTTCTACGACCCCACTTCGGGCCAGATACTTATTGATGGCCAGGACCTGCGGGATGTCTCGCTGCGGAGCCTGAGACAACAAATAGGTATGGTGATGCAGGAAAGCTTTCTGTTCTCCGGCACCCTCCGCGATAACATAAAATACAGCAGGCCCGGTGCCAGTGAAGAGGAAGTGGTGCAAGCAGCCATCGCCGCCAATGCCCATGACTTCATTATGGATTTCCCCGACGGCTATGAGACCCGCGTAGGCGAGCGCGGCGCTCGTTTGTCCGGAGGTCAGCGCCAGCGCATTACCATCGCCCGAGCTATTTTGCGCAATCCGCGCATACTTATCCTGGATGAGGCCACCTCAGATCTGGATTCGGAGGCTGAAGCTCTCATCCAGGAGGCACTGGAATATCTGATGCAGAACCGCACTACTTTCATCATTGCCCATCGGCTCTCCACGGTAATTAACGCCGACAAAATACTCGTCGTGGATGAAGGGGAGATAGTTGAAGAAGGCGTACATGCGGAGTTAGCGACAGCCGGCGGGGTCTACGAGAGGCTGTGTACGGTGCAGTTCAAACAGGCCCAGGATAAATTAGAGAAGCATCAGGCAAACGACCAAGGGGCTCGCTCAGCATAACAATGGATACCCATGCGCTGGCCTGCTAATACGAGTATATCTTGTGATAAGGTTAGGATGGGGCGATGGCGCTCACTGTGGGTGGCTATCGCTCTGGTCATATTGGCGGTAGACGTCCAGCCAAGCTGGGCACCAGGTTCGGGGGAAGCGGGCTTATCATCTGCGGTTGAGATGCGGGGGGCATGGGCCCGTTATTGCGGCATCCCCAACTGGGATGAGACTATACGCCGCCTGCATGAGGCTAATTTCAACGCGGTATTCCCCTATGTTTGCAGTGCGGGGGTGGCCTACTATCCCAGCAGTATCCTCCCGCCTTCTGAGACGGCTGGCCCGACTGACTACCTCGCGGCAGCGACCAGCGCAGGGCGCAGGTACGGGGTAGAAGTCCACGCCCGGATGCTGGTGCTGGAAACCCTATTCGCTGCTGAGGCGACCAAATTGGACCTGGCCCGGCAGGGTCGGTTAATGCAAGACGCGAAGGGGAAGAGCCTGCCCTGGCTGTGCCCCACCAATCCCTACAATCGCGAGCAAGTCGTAGGGGTGGCCACAGAAATAGTACGCAATTATCCGGTCGCCGGCCTGCAGCTTGATTACATCCGCTACCCCCATCAGAATTGCTGCTTCTGTGAGCACTGCCGCCACAAATTTATCCACGATACGGGAGCCTACATCCAAAAGTGGCCTCAGGATGTGATCTCGGGCAGCTATAAGGAGGCCTTCAATAGCTGGCGGCGGCAGCAGATTACCAGTCTGGTGGCAGAGATCACCGCGGCGGCCAAGCTCGCCCGGCCCCAGATTGTTGTATCGGCGGCTGTGTTCCCCGACTGGCCCTCGGCCAGTAACAGGTTCGGACAGGATGCGGCCTCGTGGGCTGAGCGGGGCCTGGTAGACTTCATCTGCCCCATGAATTATACTGCTAATATAGGGACCCTGATTGGCTGGTTGCAGCAGCAAATGACGATGGTGGGCGGACGGGTACCGGTAGTGGTGGGATTGGGGCCATTCAGTGATAGCTGCCAGTTTGATGGTCCCCACCAACTGCTGGACCAAATCCTGATTGGGCGCGACGAAGGCGCTGGAGGCTTTGTAGTATTCAACTATAACCAGCAGTTCGCCCATGATTATTTGCCGTATCTGGCGATGGGTGTGACCAGTAGCCCTGCTTCTACCTGGCTTCAGCCATCACTTGCTCGCCCTGTTTCGGTATCGGCTACCGATAGTGACGCGGGGTGAGCCAGGAAGGTGATATAGATGACCGAGCACCAGGATACCACGCCATCCGCTCAACGGGTGTGCCCCCATTGTGGCTATGCCCTGCAGCCGTTTGAGGAGGAATGTCCCCGGTGTGGGCAACGGCCAGGAGAAAAGCCGCCAGCTCCCAGTCCCCCACCTCCCCAGGTTCTCCAGCCGCCCCCACCACCCCAGCCAATGCCCACCAGGTTCGAGAATGCCGGATTCTGGATCCGCGTGGCGGCTCACCTCATTGACGGGCTGGTGCTGACGGTGCCGGGAGCCGTGATATTTATGATTGCGGTAGGCGGGATAGTAGCTATTGGCGATCTATCCGAGGAGTTGGCCAATCCGGCTATGACAGTAGCTCAGCTTCTGGCTAATGGCGTAAGCCTAATCTACTATGTGATAATGAATGGCACCTGGGGAGCTACCCTGGGGAAAATGGCCGTAGGCATCAAGATTGTACGCACTGACGGCCGCCCTATGGGGTACGGGATCGCCCTGGCCCGCTACCTGATTAAGAATATTCTGGGGGGCTGCACGTGTGGCTTGATGTTCCTGTCGGTGGCCTTCAATCCCGAATATCGCGGCTGGCACGACCAGATCGTCGGCACGCGGGTGATATGTACGCGGTAGGCAACCAATTTGAGGATGTGGGCGTGTGTGATGAGTAACCGCCGGAAAAGAGAAAGCGCGACAGTCCAAAGCAACCGGCGAAGGATAGCGGTGATAATTGCGGTGGCGATACTTCTGTACGTGGGGCTGAGTGTCGTAAACGCTCGGTTGGCCGCGTACGTTCGGCACTTCAAATGCTACTATCTTACAGCCGGCGCCATGGCACCAACTTTGCAGAGGAACGATCGCGTGATAGTGGATAAAATGGCCTACGCGCGCCGATCACCATGTCGGGAAGAAATAATCGTGTTTCAGCCGCCCGACATAGGGATAAACAAGGCATTCATTAAGCGGGTGGTGGCTGTAGGCGGCGACCAACTGTTAATTGAAGGCGGCCAGCTTTATGTAAATGATATGAAGGTCCCGGTCTCTGAGCCCTACGTCCCCGAGCCAATGCACTATCGATTTCCAGCAAACACTTATGTTTATACTGTTCCTAAGGGCCATTTATTCGTCCTCGGTGATAATCGGAATGACTCTAATGACAGCCATAGGTACGGACCGGTCCCACAGGAGAATGTAGTTGGACAAGTGATCGCTATCTACTGGCCACCGGGTCGGATACGCACATTTTAGCCGGACGATAGTCGGGCCGAGGACGGCCCTCCCACAGCACATACTCGTCCGTCACTTCTGACCACTGACCACTTCACTGCTGCATGCCCCACGGGGACGGGGGCATTTTACGCACTGTTTGGGGCTTCTGGATTTTGCCACCTGCTTGCTGGAACTCCTCCAGAATCTGGCCGCCGGCACCTTCTTCCCAGAACTCCGGACGTTTGAAGGCCCCGGGATAGTGGCTGATGTCAGGAATAACGGTATCCACGCGCCGCGAGCCATCAGACTTCAACACGGCGGCCCGCAGGAACGTCGCCGGAAAGGGCATCTTGGTATCCAGGACCGCCAGGCGTGACCCGTATTCAGTCTGATATTCATCCACTGTCTCTTTGCTCCAGGTCAATAGCAGTACCTTAGCCCCGGGGTCAATACGGGGCAGCCCATAATCAAACTGCACTGCTGGCGGCAGTTGAGGCTCAGGCGGGGACACTTCCCCCAAGTACTCGGGTATAACTGTAACTGCCTCACGAGGTCCCAGTTCTATCCCCGTGATCGTCACCCAATGCTGACCATAGCGGCTGAAGGGTGGCTGCTGGTGGCCACCGTGTTGCTGCCAGGTGCCCGCCAGTCCTGATAGCTCCCCATACAGAGGCACGGTCAGTTGCAGGGTTAGATTCTTCTCACCATTGCCCTGGCAAGTGACGCGGCATCGCTGGCGATCCAGTTCCAGACGCAGGCGGAAGTCGCCCACCCGCAGATTCGTGACCGTCAGCGACTGCCAGGATGGGGGCATCTGGGGCCGCAGGGCAACCCGATCGTGAGGGGCATCCGGCTTAAAGCCAGTAAGATAATGCAATATCGCCTGGGCATTGATTCCCCCCTCCCAGGGACGGACCCGGTGTTGGCCCCACACCTCGTCACTGGGTCGGTCATCAGGCTCATTCATCTCCGCATAGCCGCCCGAGGCTTCGGCGGCCCGCAACACCCCGTCCAGGGCGACCTGGGCGGCAGGATGGCCAATCTCAGCCAGATTGTAAAGCACATAGCCTACCGTCATCGGCCCATAGTAGCCAAAGGAGGGAGTGCTGGTCACCGTGCCTTCCGGCTTCCCCAGGTACTTGAGGCTATTGAGCACGTTACTTCGCTGCTGGTCATCGGCCCGCCCATAGCCGATCCACAAAGGACGCATGTTGATGGGGGCAAACGGATAACGATGCACTTGTGGGGAGAAGTCAGACATGGCCGGCGCATAAAAACCCCTATTGGGCTGCCAGTAAAGTTTTTCAGTAGCCTCGCGGACGCGCGCAGCGGCGGCGCTGTATTCCTGGCTCTCATCACTTTTCTCGAGGGCGGCTGCCATCTCGGCCAGCGCAGTCGCGGCGGCGACATACTCAAAGGCCGAATCCGCCGAGCAAGCCTCCAGGCTCACGTAGTCAGGAGCGTCGTGACCCGCTTTGAACAGTAGATAGCCAGGGAAGCGATAGGTCTCGTCACCATGGAAAGGCAGCGTACCGCGCGGGTCAACCTCCTGGCCCTCCAGACAACGGACCAAATAGGGCCAGTGTCTGTTTATCAAATCTGAGTCGCCGGTGTATTGGTAATACCAGTAGTGCTGCAAGATGACGAAGCTGGGCACTTCGGCTCGCTCTACCGGCACCTGGCTCCAGTCCAGCTCACCGAGTTCAAGGGGCAATTGCAGGTCCAGGGGCAGATTGTTGCCGATTTTCTGCTGCTGGGCACAGCCCCGGAAGTGATATTCCAGATGGCGTCTGACCGCCTCAAAATCGCCACAGGCCAGCAGATAGCGAATAGGCCCGTTGCTGTCACGGACCCAGGTGTAGCTGTAGCCGTCCATGGGCGAAAAACCGCCCCGATAAGCCTGCTGGACGGCACACAGATACTTTTGGATGTCCAGCAGGTGAGCAACTCGCTCATCGGAGCATTGAACCTGAAGGGTACTGTCCTGCCATTGCTGGTAGTACCGGTGGGCCTCATCCAGTAGGCCAAAACCGCGCGCTGCGACTTTATCCAGCACCCTTGCCTCATCGCCCTCCGAAGTGCTGAAGACCAGGTAGATTAGCTTGGCTACACTTTCGCCCGGCTTAAGTGTCCCCAACTCACACTGCCATGAGGTGGCGGCTCCGCTGATAATATCGGGAGAAGTGCCAGCGGGAAGATCAGCGGGGAGCTGGGGAAGCAACTGCTCGTCAGTCACTGTGGTCCTGGCTCCCCAAACCCCGCACCGCATGCGTCTTTTGCCTCGCCGGATAAGGATGTCGTCGTCCCACTGTTCGGCATTGGAGGTAGCAACGGTCATAGCCAGGGAAACCGCCCGGTGCTCAGCCGGGCCGGAATTGCTGATTACCATCACCCTGATTATGGCCGCCAGGTCGGGCCAGGCGCAGTCGTAGATGGTCAAGCCCAGTCCGTCGGCCGTCACCGATTCGGTGGCCACCATGCCAGCCGGCTTTATCCAGCGCATTTTCTGCCGCGCCCAGGCCACTGGTTTACCTTTGACCAGCACGGAAGGTACAATGAGCCCAAAATATCCCACGGCTTTTTGGTATTCGGGTCCAATGACGTTGTCCAGAGTCCCCAGCGGGTAGGTCAGACCCTGGTAGGCAAACACCCGCCCATTGCCCAGCGGGAAACAACCCAGGTCGGAATATCCCGGCACCTTACCATTGGCAAAGTCCACCTCCTGCTGCCAAGCAGGGACATAGTCGCGCAGCCAGGGATAGGCTGCCAGTAGTTCGGCTTGGGTCAGGGCGCTGTGCTGGCGATTGTACTGGGCTGTTCCCCCTCCCAGGCAGCCAGAGATTACCACTATTAATCCCAATACGACAAATAACGATAGTTTGCGGCTATTCACTATATTCACTCCATACATCAAGCGGATACTGAAGTGCGAGTATGCAGATTAGTTGGCCATCTTTTCGGGTTGGGCACCCTTACACTTGCTACTATTCTGGCTCGACTCGGGTCGTTACCGCTCCAGTAGACTGGGTGATAACCAGTAGAGCATTGGACACTCGCCGCAGCCAACCGTCGGGAGGCCGGTTCAGCACCTGGCCCCCGACCACTATGGTGCTGGAGCCCCCACCATCCAGGTTCATCGCCTGCCAGGCCCCCAGCTTAATCATGGTGGCGGCCAGTTCGGCCAGAGTCATGCCGCGAGCTTCACTTTCGGGAGCCGCCTCCACCGCCACCAGCAGCAGTTTTCCCTCTTCGGTAATTCCTACCGCCGAGCGGGCGCAGATGCCATTGGCGATATCAGGGCGAAATCGTTCTGCTCCGGAAGTTATGTAGATCTGGCCGTCTTTGACCAGGCGCGGGCCGGCGCCGAGCGCGTGGCAAACATTTTCCCACTGGGGCTTAGTGCGCAGGCGCAGACTGACCCTCTCCCCCACGTGGACGCGCTCTAACAGCCGCGCGTATTTGCCCTGCGCCGAGATGACAAAGCCGTCGGCAGGGATTTCCAGGGCGGCACCATCAGTCTCTTTGGCGGTGACCTCGTCGCTGCCCGACATCACCAAGCAGGTGCTATTCTTCTGGCCGGCGAGCTGCTGTCCCCAACGGCGCGTATATACAACTAAGCTGTCAGCATTCCCATGGCCCTGATTAAGACCGGTCAGCCGCAAATAACCATGCTGTTTGAAATACAGACGGCCATCAAAATCCAACTGATTCATCAGTAACTGCCCATCGGCGGTTATCCCCAGCGCGGTGCGCTTGAGGATGGGCGGCTTTATCCACTCACCATCCACTATCAACAGGCCCAACGGAGGCCCCTGGCGCGCGTAGAAGCCGCCGTTGATGGCGGCCGCAGCATCCTGCTGCTGGGCAATATATCGCACTGAGGCGCGCTGGTGAACAGTAGCGCCAGCTAAGGCAGGGCGCACGCTGATTGTTTCATCAGTGAGATCAACTTCTACTACGTAGACGCGGATCGCCCCCCGCGGTGTGCCGAAATTGCGAATCTGCCACCTCAGCGGCCCTTCAAGGGCAGAGGGGATTTGTGGTTGGGCAGGCTCTGGCGGAGCTGGCCGGGGGATATCCACAATAATACGATACGGGTCGGCCAGGGTAAAGACATCGGGGGCCAAGGGACTGTGGTAGCTGATGATGATTCGGGTAAAACCGTCCCCAGTCGGTGACTGATGGATACGGTCCACCAGCTCGTCACCAAAGGTGAGTAGCTGCTGGTGGTCTTGGGGCTGCCCATTGGGCCCGGCAATGTCCAGCAGCAGGCTGTTGTGCTCTATTCCCCACAAGTAAGTGGCTGGCCCATCCAGGTCTACCACTATCCGCGCTTTGTCGGGATGGGAGCCGCACCGAATATCAACCACCTTCCCCCTTGGTGTGTCAAGTTGCAGACCAGCCTCTACATCCAGTGGCTGGTCGCTGACGGGCTTGATATCATACGCGGTGGTTAGCAGTTCCAATGGAACATACAGATGGCTGTCCACCAGTTGCGGCGCGCGGGCGGCCACCAACACCTCAGACCCCAAAAAGCAGTTGGTCTTACCCGGCTGCAGGCGCAGGCTGCGCCCGTAGGCCCGCAGCAACCAGTTAGGTGTCTCCGGAATTTGCTGCACCTGGATGCCCAAGAAGTGGCTCAGGAAATCATCAGGCAAATATGCAGTGTTCTCCGACCAGATGAGGGGCGGCTGACAGGGCACGGCGCGGCCATTGATAGTTACTGGCTGCCCGTCAGCCGGTTCGGCCAGCGGGCTGCCGGCCGCAGCCAAAACAGTGACCACAATGGTGGTAAGCCACCAGGCCAGAGGTAGACGAGACGAAAAGGCCACAGTACCTGTGGTGCTTTGATGTAGTAGTTTCATAATCACAGCAATGAAGTCAACCAGTTCAGGCTTTATCCTGGGCCGACCGATACCGGAGGTATTCCAGGGCTACTACCGTGCCAGGTACATTGCAATGGGTGGCGATTTGATCCAGTATTCGGTCAAGCTGCCGGTGGTGAAGGTCCTGGGCCTCAGGGTCCTGCTGGCGGGCCTTTTGTTCGGTTTCCCATATCAGCGGCAATGCCTGGGTGAGCAGTTGAGCCAGATCAATACTGCGCGCCCGCGCCCGGGCACCAGTGAATACTTGGTTAACCTGCTGGGCACCTTCGCGCCACATATTGATGGCGGTCTGACCGGCGGCGCGAGCACGCGCGGCACTGACAGTGATCTCGGCTGCCGCCTGCTCTCTTTGCTGCAACCGATGCCAATCCTCCTCAGTGGTGCCACTGATAACCCGCAGGTTCAGGCGGCGACCGGCCAGCGACTCCAATATCTGTTGAATGCGAACCTTATTGGCCGCCGTCTCCAGATAGCTGGCATGCTGCATCTGCCCGGACGGCAGTCCCAGTATCAGAGTATCAGCGTCAATAGTGATCGGCTGGACAGCAGCGGCGGCATCCCACAGGGCGCGATTTATCTCCCCTGTCCGCAACATATCTTGAGCCTGCTTCCACAACTGCTGAACGTCAAGCTCTTCAGTCATATACATTTCCTCCGATGCGCGCACTCCCATCAACACTGTTGCAAAACCGGTAGGAGGGGCATCCCTGCCCCGATTGGTGTTGCCAAAGTGCTCCTGCCGCCTCCCGCGTAGCGCAGGTTCTCAACCTGCGCCAATCCCAGCGGGGTTGGAGAACCCCGCCTACGCGATAAAGAACATTCAGAGGGCATCCTCTCTATCCTGAGCTTGCCGAAGGGTGCCCCGATATGCGTCTATGTTTGGCCGACCAACCTTGCATATTTTACTCTTGCAAGCGGCCTGTAATTACCCTTTGCAACAGTCTCACCAAATGAGCGCTGCAGTTGACAGTATACCTCGCAGCTATTAGTATCTGAAGGTAGTGGGATTATAGCACAGGATTACCACTGTGTAAATAATATCAGCTGGGCACCCGGTAGCACACCAGAGCGAGGAGGGCGATGGTCCATGCCAACCCAGACTCCTACCAAGATTGTCTGCACGCTGGGCCCCGCATCAACTGACCAGGATACTATGGCGGAGCTGATAGCGGCTGGTATGGATGTAGCCCGCATCAACTTCTCTCACGGCGATCACGGTGAGCATCTGGCTACCCTTCAGACTCTGCGGGGACTGACCGAGGCCAACGGCCACCATATCGGAGTCATTGGCGACCTGCAGGGCCCCAAGATTCGCACCGGCACCTTGCAGGACAATTCGCCCGTGACCCTGGTGCCCGGGCAAGAGCTGATAATAACTATCGAGCCGATAGTCGGCGACCACCACCGAGTATCCACTACTTACCAGCAATTGCCCCAGGATGTCCAGGTGGGCAAACCCATATTATTGGATGACGGCCTGCTGGAGTTGCAGGTGCTGGACACCAGTGCCACTGAAGTGGTGTGCGAGGTGATTGTCGGCGGCACTTTAGGGGAGCACAAGGGCATAAACCTGCCGGGTGTACGGGTCAGTGCCCCCCCACTAACCGAAAAAGACCGGACCGACTTAGAATTCATCCTCAACCACGATTTTGATTATGTGGCCCTCAGCTTTGTTAGATCAGCCGATGATGTGCGCCAGCTCAAGCAGTTAATCGCCGCTGGCGATGGGGATCTGCCGATTATCGCCAAGTTGGAGCAGCCCGAGGCTATGGATGAACTGGACGAGATAGTGGCGGAGGCAGCCGCAGTTATGGTGGCGCGTGGCGATTTGGGTGTGGAGATGCCACCGGAGGAAGTACCGATTCTGCAAAAGCGCATCATTGCCACCTGCTCCCGGCTGCGCAAGCCGGTGATAACTGCCACCCAAATGCTGGACTCAATGCGCGAACATCCCCGCCCCACCCGGGCCGAGGCCTCTGATGTGGCCAATGCCATTTTTGATGGCACCGATGCGGTGATGCTATCCGGAGAGACGGCGATCGGTCGCTACCCAGTGGAATCAGTGCAAATGATGCGCCGGATTGCAGCGGTGGCTGAGCGGGCGCAGATGAGGGGTGAACACCTGCGCACCGAAGCCGAGGCGGGGGCGGAATTCTTAGACTTTGCCGACGCTCTCAGCCGCGCGGCGGCGCGCACCGCCGAGGTAGTACGGGCTAAGGCTATAGTCGCCTTCACCCAGTCAGGCTCTACTGCCCGCCTGGCCTCCAAGTGTCGGCCGCGGGTACCAATTATCGCCGCCACGCCGCTGCCGCGCACTGCCCGCCGGTGTAGTTTGTACTGGGGCGTGCAGCCCATGATTATCCCACCGGCCGATAATACTGACGAGATGATTGAAAAGGTGGCTCAGCAGGCCCGGGCCAGCGGTCTGGTCAAGTCGGGGGATGCAATCGTCATTACCGCCGGCACTCCCCTTGGGAAACCGGGCACCACCAATATGATGAAGTTGCAGGTCATCAGCTAAGGCGCTTGGCATGATGAGCATTAACTTGCATTGTACGAGGGGCGTCTTCGCCCCGACTATCTTAAGAAAAAATCACAGCGGGGGCAGTCGGGCCAGGGATGGCCCTCCTACAACAGGATGGGTGATTACCGAGATATGCACTGGCACATGGCCGATGAGGAGATAGCTTACACCGGCAAGGAGCTGCACTCCCTGTGGATCGCCCAGACCTTTAACCTGTATGGTGATGCCATCGTGGGCTTTGTCGGGCAGTGCCGCGTGGCTCTGGAGAATATGGTTGACCAGGCTGATGTACAGCGCGGAGTAGGCATCAAGGCAGCGTCAATGCTGCACTTCATTGCCGAGCACTTTGATGATAGTCTGGAGCAAGCCATCCTGCGCCAGCGGCTGCTGGTCTGCCTGACCAGTGAAATACTGGGCCAACAACGACCCGACCTCAAGTTAGATCGCCGCGGTGATGACCTGTTTGTGGGAGACCGGAAGCTGTCGGTATCCATCGCTACCGCCTCGCCGGTCTCAACCCTCATCCACCTGGGCCTGAACATTGATCCTGCCGGTGCGCCGGTGGCGGCGGTGGGGCTGGAGGAGCTGGGCCTACACGCCACTCAGATAGCGCCAGAAGTGATGCAGGCTTACGTTACAGAGATGGAATCCTGCGCTGCGGCTCGCGCCAAGGTCAGGGGAGTGCCCTAAAGTGGCCCCGCTGGCCGCGCCTATCCACGAAGTCTTCTGCTCGGTTCAGGGTGAGGGCCCGCTGGTGGGGGTGCGGCAGGTTTTCGTTCGCTTCCAGGGCTGTGACCTGACCTGCCGATACTGCGACACACCTGCCGCCCGCACTGTCGGCGGCTCCTGCCGCATCTACCACAGCGCCAGCAGTGAGGCGTCCGTGGAAGTAGAGAATCCGGTGGACTGCGGCCAGCTCCTCCAAATCATAGATGACCTGACCGGTGACGATGGCCACGCGTACCATTCCGTAGCCCTGACCGGGGGGGAGCCGCTGCTGTATCCGGACTATGTAGCCGCCCTGTCTGAGCGTCTGCATCAGGCGGGTCATAAAGTCTATCTGGAGACCGCCGGCCATCTGCCCCCGGCGCTGGCGGTGGTGATGGACAACATTGACTGGGTGGCGATGGATTTCAAGCTGCCCTCTACTATGGTGGAACCAGTGGCACCGGCGATTTTCGGCCAGTTCCTACAGATCGCTACCCAGGCCACCTGCTTGGTGAAGATTGTAGTCACCAGCGACGTGACTACCCAGGAGCTTCTAACGACCTGCCAGGTCATAGCTGAAGTGGACAGGACTGTTCCGGTAATCCTCCAGCCAGTGACACCGGTAAGTGAAGCCTGCCGCCCTCCCGACCCGGAGACGCTGTTGGATTGGCAGCTATTGTGTAGCAGGCTCTTAGATGACGTGCGCATAATTCCGCAGTGCCACCGACTGTTGAACGTGAGATAAACCAAAAATGGCCGAAGTCGGGCTGACGACAACCATTCCCGTAGAGGTAATATTGGCGGCGGGGGCGACGCCGGTTGACCTCAATAACATCTTCATCACTGACCCCGACCCGCAAGCTCTGGTCAATCAGGCGGAGCTGGATGGCTATCCCCGCAATGCCTGCGGGTGGATTAAAGGGATATATGCGGTGGTACTGCGCCGGGGCATTAAAAAAGTGGTGGCGGTAACCCAGGGTGATTGCAGCCAGACTCACGCCCTGATGGAAACCCTGCAGGCCGCCGGGGTGGAGATCATCCCCTTTGCCTATCCGTATGACCGTGACCGGCAACTACTGGGGGCGCAGATTGAGCGGTTTATGGATCACCTGGGCGTGGATGAGGACCAGGTCCAGCGGGCGCGAGAGAAGTTGCGGCCGGTGCGCGAGCTAATAGGCCGCATTGATGAGCTAACCTGGAAGGAGGGAAAAGTTACCGGGGCCGAGAATCATTATTATCAAGTGTGTTGCAGTGATTTTAATGGCGATGTAGAAACATTCTTCCAGGAGGCCCAACAATTCTATCAGGAGGCCCAGCAGCGCCCCGGGCAGCCGGCACCGATAAGGCTGGGCTATATGGGCGTGCCGCCGATAATTACCGACCTGTACCAGTTCACTGAGAGCCTGGGGGCACCGGTCCTCTTTAATGAGACGCAGCGGCAGTTCACTATGATTGACAGTTTGGATGAGGACCTGGTAACCCAGTACCAACGTTACACGTATCCGTATGATGTGTTCGGGCGGATTGCTGATGTCAACCGGCAGGTGGAGTTGCGCCGCCTGGACGGGGTCATTCACTACACCCAGACCTTCTGCTTCCGGCAGATAGAGGATCTGCTGATTAGGCCGCGGGTGAACCGCCCGGTGCTGAGCCTGGAGGGCGACCGGCCCGGGCCGATAGATGCCCGCAACAAGCTGCGCCTGGAAGCATTCGTGGAGATGCTCAACATGCGCGGGGGACAACCAAGTTAGCGTACCACTGTATTAAGTTTATATTGACAAGGAAGGTGAGAACTATGAGAAGGACGGCAGTATTGACCCTGATGGTACTGATGGTGACGCTGGCGGCCAGTGTTGCCTACGGGCAGGCCGAGGGGGCGGGGCCGCTGGTGGGGACGGTGTATTTGCGCAGCGGCCAGGTGCTGCATGGGGTAATTCGGATCGCGGAACTGGGGGTAGTGCCCGGGGCAGGCATCGGCACACTGCTGCCCAATCGCGGGTCGTTCATCGTTGATGTGAACGGCACCGAGCGGATGGTCGTGGCTGACGAGCTGGCTTCTATGGAGGCAACCTGGAGTAATGAGGGCACCGAAGAGGAACCCCAGTGGAAGATTCAGCAGCTTACTCTCACTACCCAAGCCGGCGAGGTGATAGCCGGTCAGCCGACCTGGCTGCTGCACGCCAGCGAGGTTAGTATTGAGGGGGGGCCAACCATCCATGCCTTTCCTCTGGCGGGTACTGACTTCTCCGCGGACAACCTCATTAGCAAAATAGTTATTGGCGAGGAGGAATTGCCACCGATACTATTTGTGCCCGAGGAGGTACCCGCAGAAGTCCTGATCGAGCCTATCGAGGTAGTCGCCGAGGTGCCGGCTGAAGCTCCGGTCGAGGTGGCCACTACGCCCCCTGCCGAGGTAGTTACGATAACCATACCGCCGGTAGTGATTGCGCCCACCAGCGAAAGCATCGGTGAGGGCAGTTTCAGCTTTACCATTATCTGCCCCGACTGCGGCCAAAAGATAAAGATTACTATCAACGCTGAGGTAGTACCGGCAGAGTAGGTCGCCAGCGCTGGCTGGTATTTGCCTAACCCTACCTACCACTCAGTGGGGCAAGCCACCCTGCCCCACTGCTGAGTTTCGTGGCGAGTGCAGGAGCAAAACCACGCATGACACCTGAAGAACAACTTGACCTGTTGAGCCGAGGCGCTATTGATGTGGTGGTGCCCGACGAGCTTTTGGCTAAACTCAAGGAGGGCCGGCCGCTGCGTATCAAGTACGGCGCCGACCCCAGTGCCCCGGATTTGCACCTGGGCCACAGTGTGCCGCTGCGCAGACTCAAGCAGTTCCAGGAATTGGGCCACCAGGTCATATTTATTATCGGCGACTATACCGGCCGCATCGGCGACCCGTCGGGCCGCACCAAAACCCGGCCGATACTCAGCGAAGAAGAAATCAAGCGCAATGCCGCTACCTACGTGGAGCAGGTGGGCAAGATTCTGGACGTGGAGCAGGCGCAGATTGTCTACAACAGCCAATGGTTCGGACAGATGAATGCCTCTGAGCTGCTGAGCCTGGCTTCCCACTACACGGTGGCGCGGATGCTGGAGCGGGATGACTTTGCTCTGCGCATACGCGAGGGCATTCCCATCTCCATCCTGGAGATGCTATATCCGCTCATCCAGGGCTATGATTCGGTGGCCGTGGAAGCGGATGTGGAGATTGGGGGCAGTGACCAGCTCTTCAACTTCCTGGTGGGCCGCGATATTATGCGCGCCTACGGCCTGACCCCACAGGCAGTGATGACCTGGCCGCTGCTGGTGGGTACCGATGGCCAGCAGAAGATGAGCAAATCCCTGGGCAACTATATTGGCATCACCGAGCCGCCCGGGGAGATGTTTGGTAAGCTGATGTCCATTCCGGACGAGCTTATGCCTCAGTATTACGAGCTGCTGCTGGCGAAGACGCCCAGCGAAGTCCAGCAGCTTCAGGAGGCGATACAATCAGGACAACGGCACCCGCGCGAGGCTAAGGCTGACATGGCTGAGGCAGTCGCCACTATGTACCATAATGCCGACGCTGCTGAAGAGGCGCGGGCTGAGTTTGACCGGGTTTTCGCCGGGCGCCAGTTACCCACAGAGATACCTCACCTCACCTTATCCCCTAAGGATTTGCCCGGAGGAACGATAGGGACAGTGGAGTTAGTACTGGCCGCAGGTTTTGCCGAGAGTAAAGGCGAGGCGCGGCGGCTGATTCGCCAGGGGGCAGTCTCCATCAATGACGAAGTAGTAAGTGACGAAATGGCCCAACTGGAAGTAGCGACCGGCGACATCCTGCGGGTGGGCAAGCGCCGCTTTGCCCGTATTATCCTCAGTGATGAGGAATAGGTGACCGCCAGCAACTACGCCGGGGCTACCAAATTGCTCCGCTCCCACCACCAGTATTTCCACTCACAAGACTCGCGGTGAGGTACGCTGTACCATTTGGGCGAGCAGATGTCATCAACCTGAAACCACTTGACGTGGCTATCCTCTTGCAACAGTCTCGATGAGCAGGAGGACTTGACAGGACTATGGAGAATTGGTACCATAATTAGTGGGGGCGTACTGTACTCGCTGCAAGTAAATCGGGAGGCAGCGGGAAGGGTTGACGTTAATGTTAAGTGGTCGTCGTTGCACTATTCTTTCGTTAGTTGGATTGCTCTGCCTTATTGCGCTATCCTGCTCCTTGCCTTTGTTCGGCGATGTAGCCAGCGTTTCCGGTAGTGGGGTAGTATGGTCGGAGAGGGCCACAATGAGGCAGGTCAGCGTGGCCAGGCCCCAGTATTCCGCTTCCAGCCTGCTGGTAAGAGTAAGCCCCGATCAATCCACGCAGCAGTTAGCGAAAATGCTGCAGCAGCAGACAGGAGTTAGAGTTCGCACCTACGAGCGATTCCCCCAGCATCTGAGCGTAACGGTTCCTCCGCAGGTGCCGCTGGAAGCCGTTCAGCAGTATCTTGAGCAGATGCCCCAGGTGCAAAGCGCCCGTCCCCACCTCTTAGTGCATCCGTTGGATGGGCCGGATCCCTATTTGGTTGATTTTGTTGTCAGCCCGATAGAGGCACCCAACCAGTACTACTTGTTCGACATGAATGTTCCCGCCGCCTGGGAGCTTCAGAAAGGCTCGCCAGACGTCAAGATTGCCATCATTGACAGCGCGGTTGGCATATATCACGAAGATTTGTATGACAATATTATCGCCGGCTACGATTTCGTGGGTGATAATGTCGGCTGGCCAGGTGAGAATATCTATTCCGAGGACGATGATCCCAACGCTTGGGATCCGGCGTGGGGACAGCCGGAGGAGCCCTATCCCAGCATAGAGGACGATGATGCCACTCGGGGCGCCTGGTGGGCGGCCCACTATGATGGGGCGGTAGGCGATACAGTGGACAATAACGAGGACGTGTATGGCCAGGTGGATCCGGCTACTACCCATGGCACCATGGTGGCAGGTATGGCCGGCGCCCGTGCCTACAATGCCAAAGGCTACGCGGGTATATCCTGGAATTGCTCACTGATGCCGGTGCGGATGATAAGTGCTGAGGGTATCGGATACGGCATTGATGCGGCGCTTGCTATAATGTGGGCGGCTGATGCGGGTGCCGATGTACTCAACTTGAGCTGGGGAGCCGGCCCAGTGTACGCCATCGAGGCAATCGACCCTGACAGTTTTGAACCCGGGGGCGAGGCTTACCTAATAGAAGAGGCCATTGACTACGCCATCAATAAAGGCTGCATTATCGTCGCCGCTGCCGGGAACAGCGATGGGCCTTTTTCTCCGTACACCGACTATGATAACCATGATGGTCACAGTGGGGGGCTGGACTTCCCTGGCAATCTCACCCAAACTATATCGGTTGGGTCCATAGACTGGGTGGGAGACAAGAGCTGGTTCTCCAGCTACGCCGATCCGCTGTTGGGTGAAGTGTTAGATGTGGTTGCCCCCGGAGAGTGGGCTTGGACCACCAGCTTTGTTGACGCTGGCATGTGGTGGCTGCAAGCTAACTGGAATGAGATATTCCCGGACGATCCCATTCCCCCCGGAGAGTGGCTGCCGCTGGGTGAGGACCTCTACACACCTGACAACGGCACTTCGTTCTCCGCTCCTTTGGTCTCAGGCTTTGCTGGTCTACTCAAGGCCCGCTATCCGGATATGACTTACCAGCAGTTCCGCCAGTTCATCCAGCAGACTGCCACCGACCTGAATTCCGCCACCTATCCCGGCGATGACCCTTACCTGGGGTATGGCCGGCTGGATGCCTATGAGGCTATTCTGTACGCCGACGCGAATATCCCCGAGCCCAGTACCACTGCTTTATTCTTGCTGGGCTTAGCCGGTCTGGCCGGCTATCGCCGCCGGCGCCGTAACAGTTAGCCTACCCCGCTGTCTGCCGTTGTGAGGAGCAGGACTTTGCCGGTAGCGGCACGAATTATGACCCCATGCCAGTGCGCTTCAGGGCAACCCGTCCGGATAATGATGACCGTCAGATATTGTCTGACCTCCCGGCCCCTGCTCTGCCTGACCACCGCCGCTGTGGACTGGCCCAGGCGCTCATATCAGTTCTGGGTTACTGTGACCAGACAGTGGACTACAGCTTGGTGATGGGTCTCACCGGGCTGGCCTTCGCCATCAGGCAACCGGACTCACTAACAGAATCGGCGCCGCTCGTAGTGCCCCCGGAGTATGTTGTCGCTGGTTTGCAAGCCCTGGGATATGATAGTCAGGTCTTGGCTGATCCGTCATTATCCACCAACCAACTAATGGAAGCTGTCAAGCAGGAAATTGACGCGGGACGGCCGGCAGTAGCCTATGGTTGGGGACCAGGCTTGCCGACGTGGTCAGTGATAACCGGTTACGAGGGCTCCCAGGAGCTGCTGCATGGCTATCCGCTCAGGGGCGAGCCCCAGCCGTTGGTGGAGGCGCCGGCGCAGGCTGATTTGCTCGTATGTTTAGGGGAAGGCCAGCAGCCCTCCTCGCCTCCGATAGCAGTGCAGGAGGCGGTAGGACACATTGTCGAGCTGTGGACTGACCCGCCGCCGGATACCGGACCAGCAGCTTACCGCAATCTACTGGCCCTGCTGGAAGACGGGGCTGCTTTCGGTGGCGACTTTCCCGAAGTTGGTATCGCCGCCCACGAAGCACTCGTTGCCAACCTGATTGACGGCCGCGGAGCTGCCATTGATTTTCTGCAGAGCAATGCCGACCTGCTCCCCGCCATCCCCGCCGCCTGGCTTCAGCAGACCGCTGATTTGTACCGGCAATTGGTAGAGCTGCTGGAGACGCGCAGCCCCCCGGTATTTGATCCCCTGGCCGCCGAAGCTCTATCTGATACCCAGTGGCGCCGCAGCTGGTCGCAACGGCTGGAGCAGGTCGCTGAATTGGACATCAACGCGGCGGCCACCCTGCGCCGGGCCTTCTCCGCCGAATATCCTCCGAGCGGGGAGTAAGAGCGTTCCACCAGCACACGGAAGTCGGTGCCGGAGCTGCCTGGAGGCACTATCCCAGCAGGGACATGACCGCTGCGGGAAGAAATGTACCGGTAGCAGATCACTAATCCCCAACCAGGAGGTAACTGATATGGCATCACTTGGTGTCGGAATAGTGGGAGTGGGATGGGCAGCTACGGGGCACTTGGGTGCGTTTCGAGCTAATCCGCAAGTAGAGGTGGTGGCGCTGTGCAGCAGCAAGGAGCTGAGCCAGGAGCAGATCCGCGAGCTGTGCGGCAATGATGCCGCCCTGTATCACGACTACGATGAATTTCTGAACGACCCGGCTCTGGATATCGTGGATATTTGTACTCCCCATCCCCTCCACCCGCCCCAAACTATCAAGGCTGCTAAAGCCGGCAAGCACCTGATGATTGAAAAGCCGCTGGCTCTTGACTATGAGAGCTTGCTGCGGATGAGAGAAGCTATCAATAAAGCAGGTGTAAAATCCACTGTCTACTTTGAGTTGCGCTTCATCCCCCATTTTGACCTGGTCAAGTCCACGGTCGCCCAGGGGCTGCTGGGTGATGTGCATTATCTGGAGGTGGACTACTACCACGGCGTTGGCCCGTGGTATGGGCAGTTTGAGTGGAATGTAAAGCGGGATATGGGGGGCAGCGCCCTGATTACCGCTGGCTGTCACGCTCTGGATGCCCTTTTGTATTTCGCCGACCGCGAAGTGCAAGAAGTGTACGCCTATTCCACCAAGTCAACCGCCCAGTGGGCTGCGCCCTACGAGTATGACACTACGTCGGTAGCTATCCTGCGTTTCGCCGATGGCACCTGCGGCAAGTGTGTCTCGGGCATTGACTGCCGCCAGCCCTACCTGTTCAACATCCACCTGATTGGTAGCGAGGGCACCCTGTGGAATACCAAGCTCTGGTCCACCCGCCTCGCAGGGCTGCGGCCTGACGAGTGGGTCGAGCTGCCCACCACGTGCGCGGAGTCTGGTGATGTGGTGGACCATCCTTATCCACCCCAGGTGGATCACTTCGTTGACTGCCTGCTGGAGGGCCGGGACTCGTTCATAAACTTTGAGGAAGCCTTCAAGACCCACCGGGTGATGTTCGCCATTGAGAAGTCACTGGCCGAAGGGCGCCCGGTCAAACTTTCCGAGATGCCGGTGGCGTGAGTAACGGCAGCAAGGACAGCAACAAAAGCTGTTAGCAACGGCAGCAGGGACAGCAACGACAGCTATAAGCAACGGCAACGGCCTGCAAAGATATCATCTGAAGTTATTATGGACTGACCGAATCAATAGCGAAAGGCGAATGTCAATGAGTGATGATAAGTTAAACATTGGCGTAATGATTTCTGCCCATGGGGATCGTGACTTTGAGGAGCCCGTGGCTAAAGTCGCGGACCTGGGCCTCAAACACTGTCAAGTAGCCTGGTCAGCCGAAGCTCCCTTGGAGCGCGCTCAGCAGCTCCGGGCGGCTGCTGATAAGCATGGCGTTACTATTGTCACGCTGTGGTCAATGCCGCCGGGCCGCATGGTCTGGGACTTTGTCCAAGGCCCTACTACCATCGGCCTGGTCCCGCCGGCCACCCGCAGTATGCGCACCGCGACCCTGGAGAACGCGGCGCGCGTGGCCGGGGCCATCGGTGTGCCCTCCATTACCACCCACCTGGGATTCATCCCTGAATTTCCCGGTGATGAAGACTATTATGGCACGGTGCAAGCAGTAAAAAGCATCGCCCAGGTCTGCCAGAGCGAGGGCATTGAGTTCTGGTTTGAGACGGGCCAGGAGACGCCGGTTACTCTCCTGCGGCTCATTGAGGATGTCGGCACGGGCAATCTGCGCATTAACCTGGACCCCGCCAACTTGCTGATGTATGGCAAGGCCAACCCGATTGATGCCCTGGATGTCTTCGGGGAGCATGTGCGGGGCGTGCACGCCAAGGATGGTGAGTATCCGACCGATGGCACCCACCTGGGCGAGGAGAAGCCCATAGGTGAAGGTCGGGTCAACTTCCCCGTGTTAGTGCCCAAGCTCAAGGAGAAGGGCTTCCGGGGCGTGCTGGCCATAGAACGCGAAATCACCGGCCCCCAGCAAATCGAAGACATCAAGCGGGCTATCAAAATATTAGAGCCGTTGTGCTGAACGGATTATACGGAGAACCCGCTCCGCCTGAGGCGGATGAATTTTTGAAACTTGCCTGCCCGAGGCGGGGGTTCAACAGCAGGCGCGTCCTGACAATTGAAAATGGGTGGTGCTTCCGGTGCTAAAATGCCCGAGATGTGATGCGCCCTTGCCGGAGACTGGGCAAACCTGCCCGAATTGTGGGGTGGATATTGGTTGGTGGATGAGCCGCGAGGGTCAGGTGTACGGACCTTATGACCTGCAAACAGTGCAGTTCTGCCGCCGTGACGGGCGGATTGTGGATGATGATTACGTCAAACTGGGCCGGGATGAGCCGTGGTTTCGGGCCAGTGAGGTGTTGGGAGCCACGGCGGCTGCACCTCAGCCGGCCACACCGGCACCGTCGGCGACGGCCCCCATCGCGACGGCTCCGGCTCCCGCAGTCTCCGCACCGCGCAAATCCAACACCCTGGTCATAGTCGTGGTAGTGGCAGGCGCCGCCTTTGTGCTACTGGCCGCCCTGGGCATCGTGGCCGCTATACTCTTTCCGGTCTTTGGCCGCGCCCGAGATAAGGCCCAGCAAACCGCGTGCCTGTCTAACCTCACGCAAATCGGCCTGGCGTTCCATATGTATGCCGCGGATAATGATGGCACATTGCCGCCCACCGACTCCTGGAGAGAGGCTCTCAAGCCGTACCTGGACGCAGAAGAGGTCTACACGTGTCCAAGTACCGGGGAGCGCTACGTATTCAACGAGGCGATAGGCGGTAAGAACATTGATGAGCTTAGCAATCCGAGCCAGACCCCAATGGCCTGGGATGCGCCGCCAGAGTATGACCCAGAGACAGGGCCGCATGTAGGTAAGTTTAACGTCCTTTGGGTGGATGGGCACGTCTCCACGATAGATACAATACCCTCGCCGCCGTAGCATTTTGAAAGTTTTTGGCGGACTTGTCCGCCGAAGCTGCTTTAGCAGCGAAGGCGGAAGGGGTGCGGGGAACCCGCAAACGCCGTTAGCCCACTGTATGCTCTATCCCAACTCCACCATTCGCTCCACCGCCTGGCGGGCCTTGTCGGCCACATCAGGCGATATAGTTATTTCTCCGGTCATATTCTCCAGCGCGCTGAGCACCTTGGGCAAGGTAGTCTTCTTCATATTGGGGCACAGGGCTTGCTTGATTGGATAGAAGGTCTTGCCCGGGTTCTCCTTTTGGAGTCGGTAGACTATCCCCTGCTCAGTGCCTACGATAATCTCGGTCGCGTCGGTCTCGTGGGCGAATCTGACCATTCCGCCAGTGGAGGTGACCACATCAGCCATCTCCCTGACCTCTCTTATGCACTCCGGATGGGCCAGTACCACGGCCTGCGGATGCTGCTGCTTCAGCTCCTGGATGATCTCAGGTCGGATGTTGATATGAGGAGCGCAGTGGCCCGGATAGCGGATTATATTCTTCTCCGGGACCTGCTCCTGGGTCCAATCGCCCAGGTTTACGTCAGGCACAAACAGGATAGTCTCCTCGGGCAGCGAGCGCACCACGGGCACAGCATTGGAGGAGGTACAGCAAATATCACATTCGGCCTTGACCGCCGCGGTAGTGTTCACATAGCCGACCACCGGCGCGCCGGGATGGGCGGCCTTGAACTCCCGGAGCTGCTGGGCCGTGATCATATCGGCCATCGGGCAGCCGGCGCTGATATCGGGCATCAGCACCATCTTATCCGGCGAGAGCAGCTTAGCACTCTCAGCCATAAAATGCACGCCGCAGAAGACTATTACCTCAGCATCAGTGGCCGCGGCCTGACGGGATAGCCCCAGCGAGTCGCCCAGAGAGTCAGCGATATCCTGAATCTCGGGTCTCTGATAGTTATGGACCAGGATTATGGCATTGCGCTGGGTCTTGAGCTGGTTAATTTCCTCTACGAGTTCCGCTTGATTAGCCATTGCAAACACCTAATCCGGTGGTGAGTATCCGTAGTTTTCGGTCAGATAGATACTATCACCTCAGCGCGGATAAGACAAGCAACTTGGGACTTGCGCCCCCTGGGGGAGGGGTACCCTCTCTGTCCTGAGGTTGCCGAAGGGCCTGGCCTGAGCTTGCCGAAGGGTGCCCCGATTGCCGTCGCTTGTGGTGAGCTTGCCGAACCGCAACCCCGCCGCACCACCGCGCTCGCGTAGGCGGGGTTCTCTAACCCCGCTCTCACTAACGGCGCGCAGGTTAGAGAACCTGCGCTACGCGACGGGCGGGCAGGCGAAGGCCTGCGCTACGCGAGGGAGGTAAATCTCAGTGATTCGGCTGAAGTTTATCCAGGGCTACCACGCACTCCACCAGCAGCCCGGAGGCCCAGCTATGGGGTGCGGCCCAATAAGGTATGTCGGGCTGGAGCCCGATTAGCTCCGGTAGCAGGCCGGTGGGGGTGGTGTGAGCCAGGCAGAAGTTGATGTAGTCAACTGCCTGGTCGCGATAGTGGTGGGATTTCTCTGTATCCTCGTGTTGGCAGGCCTCAGCCAGCCGTAGCAATACCAAAGCTGCCCACAGCGTATTGACCGCGCCGATTACCCCGCCCAGGTAGCCATCCCCCTCATAGCGGCGAATGCCTACTCCATCTCCCAGCTCAGCAGACAGCCGCTGCTGGATGACGGCCAGGTTTGATTCAATCATCTGGCGCTCATCGGGGTCGGCTACTGATAAGAGGGCAAACGGCTCGCATAATCCCAGCGTGGACGAGTCTACGGTCTGGTCAGGCTGACCGGCCTCGCGCAGCCCCCGGGGGAAATACTCGCCGTCGTACAGGTCAATGGTAGCCTGACGAATCTTGGCAGCTAAACTGCTCCAGTGCGAGGCCTCCTCAGCGTGGCCGCCGATTTGCGCGCAGGCAGCGGCATCGCGCAGCGCCGCATAAATCGCGGCATTGCTATACACAAACACTCCGCAATAAGTCTCCCACAAATCGCAAGCGGCCTTATGCAGTCCGCTCTCATCCACCATCTGGGCCAGGGCCGAGGCAGCGGACTGGACAGTTGACCATCTATTGTCCAACTCATTCTTCTGTCGCCCAGTCGGCAGCGACAGAATATATCGGCATATACCCATCAGGGCGGCCGCACTCTGGTCAATCTGATGAAAATCTTCCCGCAGTGACCAGGAGGGGGCAATCTGGCCGTCCGCCCAGTAGCGCTGGGCCCACAGCCCCGAAGGCAACTGCACGCGGCAATACCAGTCCACCAACCCCTCCAAATACTCCTCATATCCCGCTTTCTGCAGCGCGAGGGCAGCATGGGTGGCATCCCGCGGCCAGCAGTACCCGTAACCGCCACAGCGCAGATAAGCAGGATCAAACTCCGGTGCCGCAATGAAGCTGTGTTGGTGGGCATCAGCCAGCATTGACAGGGAAAGCAAAGCCCGCTGATAAGCCTGCTGCAGAGGTTTATCCACCGATACCGGTTGGCGGTGCTGCAGCCATCGCTGATTATCCTGCACCGTCCGACTCAGCAGCTCTTCAGCGCCGATGTTCCGCAGATTGAGGAACTGCTGCGAGGTGCGCTGATGGCTCTCCTCGGCCGACAGGATTATCTCTATCTTGGTCTGCTCACCCGGGGCCAGTTTCAGGCGATAACCCAGGGCGAAATCCACCTGGCCGATGTCCTCGGGTTGGCCGTTGAGGTGACCGTCATAAAGATCAGACTTCGCGCTGGCGGGCGAACTCTGGTCAGTGGACTTGCCACAGCGCCACAGGTCAGGCCGAGTGCCGCCGACGGCCATCACCACGTCACGAAAATATTGGAGGACATAGCCCTCATCAGCGACGAAGCGTACCGCTTGCTTGACCGCGGTTTCACCCAGGTTCAGATCAAAATAGTGCAGGAAAGTACCCCGAAAATCACCGTCGCCAGTATTGCGCACCGTGACTATGCGCACCAGAGCCGAAGTATCCGGGGGGCAGAAATCCTTGAAGGTCATCACCAGCGGCGGGGTGGACAGAGTCAATTCAGTGCGCACAATATTAGTGTCACTGACATATTCCTGACGGCGCTGGAACTGGTGGTCAAAAGTCCACATAAAGATGCCGTGGCTGGGGTCGCCGACATAGAGCGCAGGGAGGCACTCGTGAACATTCTGGGCGAAGTCAATGCGGGGATAGAAGAAGGTCATAATCTCCCCGGCCCCACCCAGAGTGGCCAGCACCTGACCATTACCGATTGCAGCCGCCGGCAAATATATTGCCATATCGTAAGCGCCCCGTCATCAGACTTCAGCACAGACCGGATTGGTCAGCGTCCCCACCAGGTCCAACTCAATGCGCACCTGGTCGCCGTCCTGGAGCCGGATGCCCTGCGGCAAGCCTATCCCCGAAGGTGTGCCCATGGCGATGACGTCACCCGGTCGCAATGTCACTATATTAGATATATAGGCGACAGTCTCGGGGACCTTGAATATCATCTGGGCGGTATTGCCATCCTGCTTGAGCTGGTCATTGAGGTAAAGGCGGAGGCTCAGGTCGTCCAGATTAGGCACATCAGCCAGCGGCACCACGCATGGCCCCATGGGGGCAAATGAATTCATCCACTTGCCATTGAGCCAGTCAAAAAACCGGTCCCAGTCAGCCGCATCCTCGCCACCGTGGGCCAGAAGCCGGCGCTCGGAGACATCATTGAACGCGCAGATGCCCCCCACGTAATCCAGAGCCTCCTCCGCGGGGATATGGCTGCCTGCCTTACCTATGACCACCGCCATTTCCGCCTCATAATCCACAAAGTTGGAAGTCCGGGAGAGAATTATAGGCTCTCCGTCGCCAACCACCGTGTCGGCAGAGGGTTTCATAAACACGCGGGGAGCACCCATCTCTTCTCGCTGGGCGGCCATCTCCTGGCCCATCTCAACCGCCTCGGCAATATGCTCGGCGAAGTTGCCTGCCAGGCAAAACACCTTCCCTGGGACAGGTATCGGCGCCAGCAAACGCACCTGCGACCGCCTCAGCAACTGGTCAGCCGCAGCGGTGGCTATTGCCTCCCGCGCCCAATCCAGCCACTCGTGGTTAGCTAACACACCAGCCAGCCCCTCGGTGGGATTGTAGTCAGGCACATCGCCGGTGGATTGGGCCAGAGCGTCCAAATCTAATACCTGGTCATCCACTAAGGCACCGAGGCGGTAGTCATTATGGTGATTAACACTAAAGGTTACTATTCGTAGCACCATGTGATTGATTCCTTTCTCTATTAACTGCCGGCTACCTGCGCCCCGTGTCCGACGAGTTTGCTGCCCTCCCGGACAGGCGCGACACCTGTCCTACTTCTTTCCTCTCACAGCCCCGGAATATTCATCTGACTGACATCCTCGGTCACCGCTTTGCCGTAGATACCCCCGCCGCCGGGGACCAGGGATAATCGGCCCTCCCGAGCCAGTACTATTAGTTTAGCAATTTTGCTGCCCACCACCAGTCCTAACTGCTCCTGGTCAGCCTCGTGGAGCACGGCCATTTCGCTGCCAAAGTTGTTAATCAACCGGCGCAGAGTGACCGGCCCCACCCCCGGAACAAAGGTTAGCGGCACCTGGTACTGATACGGCGGTCGGTGCTCCGGCGGGCGAGGCTCAGGATGATCTTGAATCTGGACAATACGGTCCAAAACTCCCATGGTAACATCCGTACTGTCGCAGTGCTCGCAACGGGTTACTGGTGGCTCCCCCTGAGCTATCCGCTCACAGCTCTCGCAGTAGGTGCGATGATATTTGCCCAGGCGCGGATCCAGGCCAAAGTTAGCCGCAATGCTACGGCCTTCCTGATGCCGCAAACAACGGACCAACTCAGCGAAGGTGGGCGCTTCCATCTGCAGTATATTATACTCCCGGGCGATACGGGGCAGGGAGTGAGCATCGGAATTACTCAGGAAACTCTTGGAGGCCAGCTCGGCGATGCGGTCGGCGAGGTAGCTGTCAGCAGATAGGCCCAGCCCAATGGCGGGCACATTTGGCCACAGGTCACCGAACATATTGGCCATGCGCCGCGTGCAAGCGCCGTAGGGACTTTTGTGGGGGGTAAAACAGTGGGCGGGGATGAACATGCCGTTACAATCCAGGCAAATCTGCATCAGCTCTCGGGCCGGTATTCGGCAGGCCTGAGAGGATAATTCGCGGTTAGTGACATGGGCGGCCATAGACGCTGAAAACTGCTGCAATCGGTCAAAATCAGGAAAATAACTGACATGATGCGACATCCCTCCCCCGCCCTCTTTAGTTTCAAACTCGGCTCCCAGGATTACCGTTACCTGATCGCGGTAGCGCAGACCACCGCCGGGCTGAGGGATCATCTGCCCCGCCTCAATAAGCCCGGCAATATCCTCCATCACCGGCGGCGAGGCACAATCCACGACTCCCACGATATCAATGCCCTTGCGCTGGGCAGATTCTATGGCGATATTCTCAAAGGTCAGGTCGCCGGCGGCGGTAATTTTGACGGGACGGCCGCTGTCCGACCTTCCTATGTGAACGTGTAAATCAGCAGCATACAGGGGCATATTACTGAATTCCTCTACGGTTACTCTTCGCTGCGCAGCGATGTTTGGCCTTCCGTTCAGGTAAGAGGGATAAGGATAGCCGGCTATTGTAGCCGTAGCCAGGAGAATATTCCCGGCTGGGGGGATTGTGCTGTGCGGTTACCAAGGTGTTACTGCTTTTACTGCCCTATCATGCAGCTGGCAGCATGCTTCAGGCAGTCCCCTGTCTCCTCTATCCACCTCATCAGGCGCTGTCGGCCTGCAGCCACCACTGCGGACATCGCGGGCTCGTCAATCAGGTTATGCAGCTCATGGGGGTCTGCCTACAAATCGTACAGTTCATCAAAAGAGGATACGTTGAAAATATACTTGTAGTGGTCCCACCGCATCATTCGCTGAGCATAGAAACGGGGCCTGATGGTGGAGGCGCTAACTTCCTCCTAAGCACGTGAGGGGAAAACAACGCTTCCCGCGCAGGCTTCACGAAGGTTGCATTAACCAAGAAAGCGTAACACCGAGGTGAGCTATAAGCGGTGTCCTTCTTGCAATAGTTCAGCGTTTTGGCAGGTGTTAGTAAGAAGATACCCATGGGCAATTGGTTCCTCTACCTCTTCCATCGTCGTAGCTTGGTATAGGTAGACCTCTTTTATTACCCCTATCCAGTCAGCATCGCCCAAGATTTCAACGGTGTGGCCGGCCGCCACGATTCCCATCGAGTTTCGTTTCAGTTGCATCTCGTTGGCGGGAACCTCCGCCTCTCCCAAGATGTGCCACCTCTGGTCAATCCGCCAGAAATCGCCCTGGCTGGCCAGGGCGATGATGATGCCCGCACTTCCCGGGGTTGCCTCCGCACCGGACTCTTCCTCGGTCAGGCTATCAACCCAGATTTCCGCATCAGTAGCATGGAGAGCAATTGCCCCTACGGGCAAGGGCAATCCAGTAGCGCTGATAGCACTTCGACGCCGCAATAAAGCGCGGATCCGCGCGACCAGGGCTCGGGGGCTGAAGGGCTTGGTAACATAGTCATCAGCCCCCAGCTCCAGGCCCATTACTTGATCGGCCTCTTCCCCTTTGGCCGTGAGAATGAGGATAAGTACGTTAGAACTCTCGCGCACCTGCCGACAGATATTAAACCCATCTATATCCGGAAGCATTAGGTCAAGAACAATCAAGTCGGGCTGAACCCGACTGATTGCTTCCAGTCCGCTATTCCCATCAGCAGCAGTAGTGACCGCAAAACCTTCGCTATTCAGTTTCTTGTCCACTGCATCCAGCAAATCCGGATCATCATCTATTACTACTATCTTTGTCTTAGCCATCTTATGCCTCGCGGTAGTGTGATTGTATTATGCACCACGCCCATGAACCGCTTCTTAAGCCGGTGCTTGCGCTGCTGGTTGTGAACCAGGCTGTTTGCCCAGTAACTATTATAATCCATTAGGCAGGCTTTGGCTACTTTCTATTTTACCCAAAAAGCCCCACAAGTACGCTTTCTGGGCCTGTACCACAACAAGTTGGCCGACCAGTTCCGGCTGGCCGGGGAATATGACTAACTTGTTGGTGCGGGTCCGTCCCCGCACTTTGCCTGATGACCGGGGATCAGGGCCCGCGACCAGCACTTCCAACGTACGGCCCACCTGGCGGCGGTTGATGTCCCGGGCTATCTCGTCCTGGAGAGCTATCAGCTCTTCCAAGCGCTGCTGCTTGACTTTCTCTGTCACCTTATCCGGCATCTGCGCGGCTCTGGTTCCCGGCCGGTCATTGTACTTGAACATAAACGCCTGATCAAAACGAATCTGCTGAAAAGCCCGCAGGGTATGGCGGAATTGCTGCTCAGTTTCACCAGGGAAGCCCACCATCACGTCGGTAGAGATGGCGATATTAGCTATGCGCTCACGGGCGGCGTCAATCAGGCTACGATAATGAGCATAGGTATAGCCGCGGCCCATACGAGCCAACACCGCATCGTCGCCCGCCTGGAGGGGAAGATGCAAGTGCTCACAAACTGACGACAAATCACGCATGGCATCCAGTAGCTTCATAGACAGGTCTTTAGGATGGGAGGTGGTGAAGCGAATACGCTCCAGTCCGGCTATCGGGTCCAGCTCGGCCAGCAAGTCGGCGAAATCAATGCTCTTAGCCAAGTCCTGCCCATAGCTGTTGACATTCTGGCCGAGCAGCGTCGCCTCCTGGTACCCGCTGTCCACCAGGCCTTGCACCTCGGCAACGATGTCAGCCACCTGGCGACTTTGCTCCCGGCCCCGGGCATAGGGGACGATGCAGTAGGCACAGAAGTTATTACAACCGTAGGTAACATTGACATAACCTCCGACCTGGGTATGGCGGCAGGTCGGCAGACCTTCAGGGATTTGTTGTTCATCGTCAGTTATGACAATCGGCCTACTACTGCTGGCTGACTGCTGGCACTGGCTGACCGCCGCCGCGAAGTGGGAGTAGCTACGCGGGCCAATGATAATATCTACAAACGGAGCCCGCCGGCCAATCTCGTCAGCGCCAGTCTGGGCCACACATCCGCACACGACAATAATCTTTTCCGGCTGACGCTCTTTCAGCCGCCGTAGTTCTCCCAGCTTGGAAAACAGCTTATGATGGGGCTTGGCCCGCACCGTGCAGGTGTTGAAGGCAATAATATCCCCATCTTCCATTTGAGCGGTAGGCTCAAAGCCCATCTCCCCCAGGATCCCGGCCAGGGTCTCGGAGTCCCGCTCATTCATCTGGCAGCCCATTGTCTCCAGATAGTAGTGCTGGGCCATGGTTATCTCACTAAGTATATCACCAAGCCAACGGACAGACAAGGCCACTCGCTTTGCCGCCCGACAGAGGTGGCACTATATTGGTTAGCCAACAATCAGATGAACTAATAGGCTACCGGTTGCGTCTAATTAAGTGAATTGACACATATACTATAAATGTTCTTGACAGCATAGCGCTAAATGTATATAATATTAGCGTTGGGTAATCTGCCGCTGGCCAGCATTCGGCCAGCGGCCCTGGTCAAAAGCATACTAAGAAAGTGGTGATTTTGCAGTGGCAAAGGCAGTAGGTATTGACTTAGGCACAACCAATTCGTGTGTAGCGGTACTGGAAGCCGGTGAACCCCAGGTGATTATCAATCCTGAGGGCGGGCGGGTTACCCCGTCAGTGGTGGCCATAACTAAAACGGGCGAGCGGCTGGTGGGGCAGCCCGCCAAGCGGCAGGTGGTCCTCAACCCCGATCGTACCGTCGCCTCCGTCAAGCGCGAGATGGGGACCCGCAACACCCATACTATTGATGGTAAGGACTATACGCCCGAGCAAATCTCGGCGATGATTCTCCAGAAGCTGAAGAAGGACGCTGAGGCGTACCTGGGCGGGGCGGTCACCGAAGCGGTCATCACCGTGCCGGCCTACTTTGATGACAATCAGCGCACGGCCACCAAGCAGGCGGGCGAGATTGCGGGCCTGAATGTGTTGCGCATTATCAATGAGCCCACCGCGGCTGCCCTGGCTTATGGCCAAGGTAGAGAAAAAGAGGAAGCTACCATTTTGGTCTACGACCTGGGGGGCGGCACTTTTGACGTCTCTATTCTGGATGTGGAGATAGGGGCCGAAGGTGAAGAGCGTGATGCCTATCATGTGCTCAGCACCTCCGGTGACACTCACTTAGGTGGTGATGATTTCGACCAGCGGCTGATCGACTACATGGCTGATGAGTTTAAGAAGGATACCGGCATTGACCTGCGCCAGGACCAACAGGCCCTCCAGCGCCTGAAGGAAGCTGCCGAGAAGGCCAAGTGTGAGCTGTCCACTACGGTGCAGACCACCGTGAGTTTGCCGTTCATTACTTCGGTGGAGGGCGAAGGCCCCAAGCACCTGGAGATGACCATCACCCGGGCCAAGCTGGAGGAGCTGATTGACGACCTCATTAAGAAGACCGAGGTAGCAGTCAAGGACGCCATGAAGGAGGCCGGGGTCAGCAAGGGTGAGCTGGACGAGGTCATCTTGGTGGGCGGCTGTACCCGCATCCCCAAGGTCCAGGAACTGGTGACCGAGCTGACCGGCAAAGAGCCGCGCAAGGACATTAATCCGGATGAGGTAGTAGCCTGCGGTGCCGCCATTCAGGCGGCGGCCATTACCGGCGAGACCCAGGACATTGTCCTGATGGATGTTACGCCGCTGAGCCTGGGGTTAGAGACTATGGGCGATATTTGCGATGTAGCCATACCCCGCAACACCAATATCCCCACTCAGGAGGCGCGGATATACTCCACCGCCAGCGATATGCAGACAACCGTGGAGATAAACGTGCTGCAGGGTGAGCGGTCACGGGCTTCTCAGAACAAATCTCTGGGGCGCTTCCACCTCACCGGTATTCCGCCGGCACCCCGGGGTATACCCCAGATTGAGGTCGCCTTTGACATTGACGCCAATGGCATCCTGCATGTCTCGGCGCAGGATAAGGCTACCGGCAAAGAGCAGGATATTACCATCACCGGTTCAGGCCAACTCTCTGATGACCAAGTAGGGGAAATGGTGCAGGCGGCCCGTGAGCACGAGGAGGAAGACAAAAAGTTCCGGGAGCTGGCCGAAACCCGCAATCAGGCCGACCAGGTTGCCTACCAGCTCGACAAAACTCTGGGTGAGTTAGGTGATAAAGTTCCGGAGGCTGAAGCCTCGTCAATAAGAGAAAAGATTGAGCATCTCCGAGAAGTAAAGGATGCCGATGATGCCGCTGTCATTCGCGAGGCGATTGATGCGGTTAACCAGGAGTTTGCTGCGGTCTCCGAGCGCATCTACCAGCAGGCTGGCGCCGAAGCCCAACAGGCCCAGCAGGCTCAAGAAGCTGAAGGCACCACCGGTGGCCCGGCCGGTGAGTCCGCCCCAACCGATGAAGACGTCATTGACGCCGAGTTCGAAGCCGAGGAAGAGTAAGCAACAACAGCAAAGGCAGCAACAACAGCAACGGTAGTAAGGGCAGCTATGAGCGACGGGAGTGGTTATGGGCATTGTCGGGGATCAGCAATAGACATTGGAGAACCTCGCCTACCTGAGAGATAAGCGATAAACAATGAGAGCCAATGTAGATTTCTACGAGGTACTCGGGGTAGCCCGCGATGCCTCGCCAAAAGAAATAAGAAAAGCCTACCGGAAGCTGGCCCGCCAGCATCACCCGGACGTGAACCCGGGTGATGATGCCGCTGAGCAAAAGTACAAGGAAATCAGTCAGGCCTATGAGGTGCTCTCCGACACCGAGAAGCGCCAGAAGTATGACCAGTTCGGCCATGCCTACCAGCAGGCTCAGGCCAGCGGCCAATGGCAGGGCGGCGATTTCCGCACTTTTGTATTCCAACAGGGTGGGGCAGGCAGCTTTGAGGAGATATTCGGCGATATTTTTGGCAATATGTTCGGGGGCAGGGGCGGCGCCACTGGCCGGCAGCGCACCCGCATCGCCCCGCAGCCCCAGCGCGGCCAGGACATACGCCACGCTTTGCCGGTGACCTTTGCCGAGGCCATCAAGGGGGGCCAGAAATCGCTGACCATTAGCATCGCCGACCGCTGCCCCACGTGTGACGGCCTGGGGGGGAAGGCCGAGACCTGCCCCGCCTGTGGAGGAACCGGGAGGGCCCGCGGCGGCGGTATGCTTGGTATGCCTACCGCCTGTCCGCAGTGCCAGGGCTCCAGCGAGATAATCACCGAGCGCTGCTCCGAGTGCCGGGGGGGTGGCGAGGTCACCCGCACCCGCCACATTGATGTGACAATTCCACCCGGCGTGAAGACTGGCAGCAAGCTGCGTCTGGCCGGTGAAGGCGGCCGCGGATTCCGCGACGGCCCCGACGGTGACCTCATCTTAGAGTTGGAAGTTCAGGACCATGACTTCTTTCAGCGAGACGGGAATGACATCAGCATCCGGGTTCCCATAACTTTTATTGAGGCCGTCCAGGGCAGTAAGATTACTGTCCCCACTACCAATGGGCAGGTCAGCCTGAAGATACCGGCGGGTACCAAAAGCGGTCAGCGATTCCGGCTCAAGGGTCAAGGGGCTCCGCGGCCCAAGACCGGCGGACAGGGCGATCAGTATGTGGAAGTCTACATCACCACACCACCACGCCTGAGCCGCCAGCAGCGCCAGCTTATTGACCAACTGGCCGAGACGTGGACCGAGAACCCGCGCACCGATTTACCTACAAGCTTGTAAGGGACAGGGTTGAGGGGGACAGGGGTTCAGGGACTCAGGGGTTCAGGGGTTCAGGGAACGGAAGGGTAGGAAGAGATTTGCCCCAGGGGCTTTTGGGGGGCAGTAAATGTAATAAAGGAGTGGCAATCACAGATGAGACGCGGAAAAGATGAACCGCTTTATCATATCAGCGTAGCAGCCCGTCTGGTCCAGTCCCATCCCCAGACACTGCGCACCTACGAGCGCCAGGGGCTGTTGGAGCCTCAGCGGTCGGAGGCTAATGTGCGGCTCTACTCTGATGAGAACATTGAACGCATCCGGCAGATCAAGCGCCTCACCCAGGATTTGGGAGTGAATTTGGCCGGGGTAGAGGTGATCCTGAACCTGCTGGAACAGATTGAACAACTCCAGCAGCAAATCAAGCGGCTGCGCTACGAGATAGAACACGGTCCCCGCCGGCTCAAGCCGGCCGCCGACCCTGCCGTCAGACAAGTAGAAATAGCAGTAGAGGAGGGTACAGCCAAGTAGTAGTGACCTTAGGGGCACCATCAGTGAGCGGATTACCGGTTCGCACCAGGAGGGGATTGGGCTGTGAATGATAAACAACGGGAAGAATGGGTCGTAGTGGCCCAGTTTAATGCTCTGGACATGGGCCTGGCCGCAGATATGGCGGTGTCTAAGCTGCAGGGCAGCGGCATTCCCGCCATGCGCTTTCCCACCGCTGCCGTCAGCGCCCTGGCCGGCAGGGTGCCAGCAGTGGAGTGGATTCGGGTACTGGTCCCCCCCGACCAAGCCGATGCAGCCAGGGAGATACTAACCGACGCCACAGGAGCAGGACAAGAGGGACAGGAGCAATCATAGGCATGGCTACTATTGATGAATTATGGACCGACATAAAGGCGCGCGTTAACCAGTCTCGTCCGCAAGTCTTCGCATGGCAGTCAACTGGGAGCGGCGGGCCAGGCATTCATGTGGAGCTTGAGGACGAGAATACCCTGAGGGGCCGGGAGATTGATCCTCCCCACCGTAAAATACTCGCAACTAAGGATGATTTTGCGAAGGTAGTGCCGCTGTGGGAAAAGGTGTGTATCGGGTCCGCGGAGGTGCAAGACATTGAGCTTGAGGAACCCACACGTGGATTCGTTCTGGGTGCACTTGATTGGTACGCTGGCTTGCTAGCAAAGGAGAAGGAAAGAGATACCAAAAAACTGAGGCCGCTCATAAAAGGGGAGCGGTGGCTGGCTGAGTACCATTATCGTCTGGAAGAAGAGCGTCTATCGGAGGTGCAGCGACGCGCTGGTACAATGGTTGCGGCCGGCGGAGGATTTATAGCCGTCGCGGTTGGCCTGTTCGTGGCGGGTGGGGGTGTGAACACAGTCCTGCGCAGTGGAGGAGTTATTCCACTGATCGGTTGTGCGGCCGCGGTTCTTTGTATAGTGTCTGTTGGCTTCTCACTGGTTCTGGCCCTCAAGGCCATAAGGGGACGTAAGTACTGGCACCCTATGGACTCAGAGCGCTTGGTCGAGCGGCTGTGGCCATTGGTGAATCCTGACACGCCTGAACTCGACATAGATAGGACGATAGCGCAGAATCTCAGCCGACTAGCAAAAAAGAACCGTGAGCAGACAGAGTTGAGGTTTGCAAAAGTCACTAGAGCTGTCGATTGGCTAGTGGCTGGGACATTTATGGTTTTCGTTTTCTTCATATGCTGGTTGATCGCTATAGCGAATTAAGAGAAAGGAGGTGGGAACGTGACAGAGCACGAGACCATTGATGAGAGCCCGGTTGGGGGATCTGATCCACAAGCCGAGACGCCTGGGCCCGCCGAGCCGGGAGCAGAAGTGCCCGATTCATTGGTGCCAGGAATACCGATACCACAACCGATCGAGCAGTCTCCGCAAGTGATAACCGAGGGGCAAGAAGTAGCCAAGGCCGATAGCACCATCATAACGCTCACTGAGCTGACAGAGGGCGGCATTCAGGCTGTTAACGCGGATGTTGCCGAACAAGAGAGCGGCAGCGATGGAGGGGCCGGGACCGAGGAGTAACCGCCTTGTGAAGTCACCACAGGGACCGCCTAAGGAGGCTGAGAGTCTTCCTTGGCGTCTGTGTGGTCTTCTGGTGCATGGTTGGAATTGAACCGAGTCCCAGCAGCTTGCCTCCGTATGAAGTGTCCAGTGGGTTGAACTCGCAGGAGCAATATTAATGCGGGATTGGTGATACCATGGATTTTGAGAAATTTACCAATCAGGCTAAAGAGGCGATAGCCCACAGTCAGCAGATACTGCAGCGGTACAAGCATAATCAGCTTGATACCGAGCATATTCTGCTGGCCCTGTTAGAGCAGGAGGGTGGGGTGGTGCCGCGTATTGTGGGGGCCGCCGGGGCTGAGCAGCACCTCACAGTGGCTCAACTGGAGCGGGATCTGGGTCAGCGGCCCCAGGTGGAGGTCGGCGGCGGGGGGGAGACTGCCCAAATATTCGTTACCCCGCACGCCAACCGGGTGCTGGATGGCGCCGGACAGCAGGCTCAGCGGTTCGGCGACAAATTCATCGCCTCCGAGCATATCCTGCTGGCTATGATTGAGGACGGCCAAACTGAGGCGGCCCGCATACTGGCCGAAGCTGGCGTGACCATGGAAAACGTACTGGAAGCTCTGCAGGAGATTCGCGGGACCCATCAAGTCAGCGATGCCGCCGCCGAGGAGCGCTATGAGGCCCTGAAGCGCTATTCGCGGGATTTGACCGAGCTGGCCACTGAGGGCAAGCTGGACCCGGTCATCGGGCGCGAGAACGAGATTCGGCGGGTCATTCAGGTCCTGTCGCGGCGGACCAAGAATAATCCGGTGCTTATCGGGGATGCCGGGGTGGGTAAGACGGCCATCGTTGAGGGGCTGGCCCAGGATATAGTGAACAACGAAGTCCCCGAGATGCTCGCCGGGAAGCAGATTGTCCAGCTTGACCTGGCAGCGATGGTGGCCGGTAGCAAGTATCGCGGCGAGTTTGAGGAGCGGCTGACGGGAGTGATTGACGAGATTCGGGCCTCCGAGGGCAATATTATCATGTTCCTGGATGAGCTGCACACGGTAGTGGGAGCGGGGGCCGCCGAAGGGGCGATGGATGCCGCCAATATCCTCAAACCCCCGCTGGCCCGGGGGGAGCTGCGCTGTATTGGGGCCACGACTCTGGACGAGTACCGCGAGCATGTGGAGAAGGATCCGGCCCTGGAGCGGCGTTTCCAGCCGATATTTGTAGATGAGCCGTCGGTGGAAGATAGCATCAAGATTCTGGCGGGCCTACGCTCGCGCTACGAAGAGCACCACGGTATCAATATCTCGGATGAGGCCCTGCAGGCGGCCGCTGAGCTATCGGCCCGCTATATCTCAGATAGGTTCCTGCCCGACAAGGCCATTGACCTGATTGATGAGGCGGCCAGCAAGCTGCGCATTGATACTTACAATATGCCCCCGCAGCCCGAGGCACTGCGGCGGGAAATCGCTGAGCTTAGCAACCAGGGCGAAGAAGCCGCCCGGCGCGGCCAGTATGAAGAGGCGGGCAAGATTAAGGCTAAGATTGATGAGCTGGAGGCCAAGCTGCCAGCCGCGGAAGAGAAGTGGGCCACGGTGGAGCACATTGATGATACGGTGGATGCCGAGGATGTAGCCCAGATTGTCTCGGACTGGACGGGGATTCCGGTCACGCGGATGTTTGAGGAGGAAGCCCAGAAGCTGTTGGATATGGAAAAGCGCCTCCACCGGCGGGTCAAAGGCCAGGATGAGGCCGTGGTCGCCGTCTCCGAGGCCATCCGCCGGGCCCGCGCGGGGCTAAAGGATCCGCGCCGGCCCATCGGCTCGTTCATATTCCTGGGCCCCACCGGGGTGGGCAAGACCGAGCTGGCCCGGGCGCTGGCTGAGTTTCTGTTTGATGAGGAAGAGGCTATGGTGCGCATTGATATGTCCGAGTATATGGAGAAGCACTCAGTCTCCCGACTCATCGGAGCTCCGCCGGGATACATCGGCTATGAGGAGGGCGGCCAGCTCACCGAAGCGGTGCGGCGGCGGCCCTATCGGGTGATTCTTCTGGATGAAATTGAGAAGGCCCATCCGGATGTGTTCAATATCCTGCTGCAGATACTGGAAGACGGGCGGCTGACCGACAATGCCGGGCGCACGGTGGACTTCAGCAATACGGTGGTCATCATGACCTCCAATATCGGCAGCCAGTTCATCACCCCGCCCGCCCCTGACACTACTGAAGCCCAGCGCCAGGAAGAGTACGATCAGATGAGCGAGCAGGTCACCGAGGCGCTGCGCCAGACGCTGCGGCCGGAGCTGCTCAACCGTATTGACGAGATTATCGTGTTCCACTCCCTGACCGAGACCGAGATTCTGCAGATTGTGGACCTGATGATGAGTCGGGTGGAGGCGTCACTGGGTGACCGCCATATACACCTGGAGACGACCGAAGCCGCCAAACACCTGTTGGCTGAGACCGGCTATGACCCCATGTACGGCGCGCGGCCCCTGCGCCGCACTATCCAGAAGCTGGTAGAAAATCCCATCTCCTCGGCCATCCTCCGCGGCGAGTTCACCGAGGGCGATACGATTGTGGTGGATGCCGAGGACGGGGAAATTCAACTCCGGCGAAAGGCATAAACCGGGCCAGCCTCATAGCCGTCAGGTAGGGAGAGTGGATACAATTGTCAGTGATGGTGGGCACCAGTGGATATTCATATGATGACTGGGTGGGGCCGTTTTATCCGCCGGGCACCAACAAGCGGCAATTCCTGGACTACTACGTCCAGCACTTCAATACGGTGGAGGTCAATTATACCTTCTACCGCATGCCCAGTGCCCGGACCCTGGCGGCGATGTCGCGCAAGACCGGGCCGCAGTTCCAGTTTGTGATCAAAGCCAACTCGGCTCTGACCCACCAGCGCGATGCCCGCCCGGCTGACTTCGCTGAGTTTGCCCAGGGCCTGGCCCCTCTGATAGATGAGGGCAAATTGGGCGCGGTACTGGCGCAGTTCCCCTATTCTTTCCACGCCAACCAGGCCAATCGGTGCTACCTGGAGCGGTTTCGGGAGCAACTGCCCGGGCTGCCGGTAGTGATAGAGTTTCGCCATGCCCAGTGGGTTACTACCGAGACTTTTCAGCTTTTGGAGGAGTTGAATCTGGGCTATTGTTGTGTTGACCAGCCCCGCCTGCGCAATCTAATGCCGCCAGTAGCGCAAGTGACTGCGAAGATAGGGTATGTGCGCTTCCACGGGCGCAATTGTGAGAAATGGTGGCAGCACGAGGAGGCCTGGGAGCGCTATGATTACCTGTACAGCCCCGAGGAATTAGAAGAGTGGATTGATAAGGTAAGCCGAATAAGGCAGCAGGCCGACCAGACTTTTGTCTTCTTCAACAACCACTACCAGGCCCAGGCAGTTCAGAATGCCCAGTTGTTTAGCGAGATGCTCCAGGAAGCGGGGATAGCCGGGTAGTGAACTTAATTCGGGCCGATTGAGCACAGCGAAGCGCAGGCTTGACAGCAGCGAGGGATAATGCCACACTTGCTACCAAGTTAGATAGATTGCCTGTTGTAAGCTGCTGGTGGTGATTGCGATTATCGCAATCCTGGCCGGCATTTCATTCCCCGTATTCACCTGGGGATGCTCCGCAGCAGAGCCCACAGAGAACACGCAGTCGGCATCTAAAGGAGGGAAACTGAATATGCCGCAGAACCATGCACCACTAATCGCCACTGCCACACCACCGACCTTTGAGGCAACAGCCGCGGATACTCGGTTTTGCCTCGGCGGTGTCGTAGGCGACTGGCTGCGAACTGTTGTGGACAACTGGCTGTTAGCCTTTCCTCGCGCCAATCCAGCCATTATTCAGATGTTCCGCGACCGTGACTGCCAACCGCCTCGGAAACTGGCGCCGTGGTCGGGGGAATTCGCGGGTAAGTACTTGGTGGGCGCTTTGCAGATTTGGCAGCAGACTCGCGATGAGCGCCTCTGGGCGTTGATTGACGAGATGGTCCACGATATCATAGATACCCAGGGCCCTGATGGTTACTTAGGCCCCTTCCCTGCCGAGGAGCGCCTCACCGGTGAAAACTGGGACGTCTGGGGGCATTACCATTTAATGCTCGCCCTCCTGCGCTACTTCGAGATAACCGGCTATCAGCCCGCGTTGGACACCGCCTGTCAGGCAGCCGACCTCATCTGTCAAACCTTCGATCGGAGTCGGGAGCGGCTTGTGAACGACGGCGGTTTGGGACAGATGAATATGGGTGTCTTGCATGTCCTGGTCCTTCTGTATCGGCACACCGGCACGCAGCAGTATCTGGACACTGCGCTGTGGATTGTGGAGGACTCCGACCAGGCGGGAGCCAGCCAGTTTATGCAGGGGGTACGAGAAGGGAAAGAGTTTTATGAGTTCACGGCCTGTCGATGGGAATTACTGCATACGTTTCAGGGACTGGCCGAGCTTTACTGGCTGACAGGAGAGGACAAATACCGCCAGGCTTTCACTCACATCTGGGACAGTATCCGTCGCCTGGACCGGCATAACACGGGAGGCTTCTCCACCGGCGAGCAGGCGTGCGGCAACCCTTATGCGCAGGACGCTATTGAGACCTGCTGCACCGTAGCCTGGATGTGTCTGAGCGTAGATATGCTGAGGATGACCGGAGATTGCACCGCCGCCGATGAGCTAGAGCTAAGCTTGTACAACGGGATGATGGGTTCCATGCACCCGTCGGGCCGGTGGTGGACTTACAATACACCAATGGATGGTGTCAGGCACTCTTTTTTGCAGGATATGAATTTTCAGGCCCATTCGGGAGGCCCCGGCCTTAATTGCTGCGCGGCCCACGCCGCTCGAGGTTTAGCCGTACTTCGGGACTGGGCACTTATGACCTGCCCGGAGGGCGTTGTCCTCAACTTCTACGGGCCTGGCTCTATCAGTACCGACTTACCTGATGGCGGTCAGGTCACTGTCACCCAGGAGACCTCATACCCGCTGGATGGAGAAGTGCGCGTAACCGTTACCCCCGACCAGCCCCGCGAATTCGTCCTATATCTGCGCGTTCCGGCCTGGTCGGCGCAAACCAGCGTCCTCGTCAACGGGGAGCCTGTCCCCGCCGAGCCGGGTACCTACTGCGAGCTGCATCGCCATTGGCAACCTGGGGATACAATAGAATTGGACTTGGACATGTCGCTGCGCTACTGGCGAGGAGAAAGGGAATGCGAGGGCAAGGTGGCCCTATACCGCGGGCCTATTCTGTTGACCTATGACCAGCGGCTGAACTCCTTTGAGCCCGACGAAGTGCCCAGCATTGACTTGGACCGACTTAATGCCCGGCTGCTACCGGTGCAGGCACCGTATCCCCCGCCGCTGCTGATGCTGGAAGTGGATACCGTGGCGGGCCAACCCCTGGTCCTCTGTGACTTCGCCAGCGCCGGTGGGGCCGGCAATCCTTATCGGTCCTGGCTGCCAGCGGAGTAGCGCTAACCACAGATGTCGCTTCTCTTAATCCTGACATACTCTCCTGGCTTCAAGTCCAGTGATCCAAGCTGCAGTTTCCCGATTCGGATCCGTGTCAGCGACACGATGGACAGACCAGTTGCCTCACACATCCGCCGGATCTGGCGTTTGTAGCCGGTGTGGAGGATGACATGCATTGTTAGTAGTTGGTCGTCAGAGGCGCACTTGTCTGCGAACTGGACCGCATCAGCAGCCATACGTTGACCATCAACGAGGATACCTCGCTGGAAAGCCGCCTTAATCGCCTGGAGGTGAACGTCCTGGCGAGTGGGCCTGGCCACCACCTGGTATTCCTTCTGGTGCTCAAATTTGGGGTGGGTAAGCTCGTAGGCCAGCGCCCCGTCGTTAGTGAGAATCATCAGACCCTCGGAGTCTTTATCCAGCCGACCCACCGGATATACTCGTGGCTCCGGGGGCACCAGGTCGGTCACCGCCGTTCGCCCCCGCTCATCGGATGAGGTCGATATGACCCCCCGCGGCTTGTATAGAGCGTAGTAGACAAACTGGTCGGGCGGAAGCGTGACCGGCTTGCCCTGGAAAACAACCTGGTCTTGTTCAGGGTTAATCTTCATACCCAGCCCGGCTGGCTGTCCATTTACATAGACATCGCCGGCAGCAATATACTCGTCAGCCTTACGGCGGGAGCACAGACCGGCCTCAGCCAAGAACTTGTTGAGACGCATGCCATTCATCACTTCTGGTATCTTCTTCCTACTCCCATTGGTATCGGCCTAACTGCTCTATCATCTGCCGGGGGGTGGCGGTGCCAGTGGTGCCGATCTGCTGGATGGTGATGGAAGCAGTTAGGTTGCCCACCAGTGCCGCCTCAGCCAAGGTGGCGCCGGCACACAGGGAACAGATAATGCCGGCGGCGGTGCTGTCACCGGCCCCGGTAATGTCAATTTCGCCGGGCGGGGCAATAGTCGGCACATGGGTGCAACTGTCAGCACTACACACTGAGATGCCTTCGGCATCCAGGGTCACAAACACCGGCTGGCCGGTGCGAGCGGCAAGCTGTTGCCCACATTGCTCAGCCAGCGGGCGGGAAATCGTCTCCGGCGCATCTGCTTGCACGGCGCCTGCCACCTCATGGCGGTTGGGCTTGGTCATCACTTTATCAAACTGGCCGATGCGAGTGCGGGAGTCAACCAGGAAGACTTTATCCGGGTTAGCGGCGGCCAGCTCGGCCAGCACCGGACGCATCTGATCACCAACCACACCACAGTTGGGCTCCTGGTCTTGGTCAGCTATTATCACGCCGTCAACCTTGGACACAACCGCCGTTACCTGGTGGATCAACTGCTGGTGAACCTGGGAACTGAGCGGATGACGGTTTTTAATATCAATCCGGTTCATTTCCTCTTCAGTGCCATCAGCGGCGCGCTCCATCGGCTTGGTATAGGTGGGAGTAAAGACGTCGGAGCACTCCACCAGGTGGTCAAGTCTAACCCCCTGCTTTTCCAGGTCCTGTCCTAATTCGTAGCCCTGACCGTCATCACCAACCAGTCCCACCGCATAGATGGTGCCTACCTCCAGGGCTACCAGATTATTGCACACGTTGCCTGCTGCTCCCGGGCTGTGGCGAATCTCTACAACCTGGTAGACCTCTTTGCCCGTTTCCAGAGATGTCTCGCTGAGAGAGCGGTCAATAACCAGGTATTTGTCCAGGAAATAATCACCAATTACCGCCAGCCTGATGCCCGGAAACTGGTCCAGGATTTCGCGCAATCTCGCCTCAGTCATAGCACATCACACCTTAACTGTGTAGGTTGACAGCCGGGGCTGCATTACTCTTCTACCGTAGGAGCGGCGTCCCCGCCGCGAATAGATCAGACCGGGAAGTTATGTCTACTGAGTCAGCCGGGCTACAATCAAGCGATGTAGATTCCGAAAGGTGATCCGGTGGTCGGCATTGATATAGAAGCTCTCTCCCCCATCAGCTACAGTGCGCACCAGGATAGTCTTCCACGGCCGGAAATAGTAGAAGGGATTGGTCTGGGGGGCTTCCTGGCGGCAGTCGTCAGGCAAAGGGATGAGATCAAAGACAGCGGTGGTAAAGTGGCAAATCTGGCGGCCCTCCTGACCAGCTACATTGCGAGCCATCGCCAGCGCCTTCAGATAGGTTTCCGGTCCCATAACCGCGGTGCCAAAATTCAGCAGCACGCCCCCTTCCAGTCGGGAGACGGTATGAGCCAGGACCAGAAAGTCACGATAGGAGGCAGCCCCTAAGGCGGCCCCGTCGCAATTGGGATGTTCGTGGACGATATCATAGCCGATGCCTACGTGGAGGGTAGCCGGGACCCCTAACTCGTAGGCTGCAGATAGAATGCTCACGTCGCGGTGGGGAAACTCTTGCCGGACAATTCCCCGCCCCACTGCTTCCCCAAACCCGATGTCATCAGCCGCCGCCTGGCAAGCGAATTCGTTGAGAATACCGCTCTCCTCCCACAATCCAAACTGGCCCTCGCTGATATAGCGGGCGACGCTCTCGGTAGTAGCTCCAATCATAGCCAGTTCGGTGTCATGTATCGCTACCGCACCATTGCCGGCAATGTGAGTGATTATATCGCGCTGGAGCAGGTCAATCACAAAACGCGACAGGCCCACCTTAATCACGTGGGCGCCCATCATCAGAATGACTGGTGCCCGGCGCTGGCGGGCGGCTACTACCCGCTCGGCTACGGTAGCCAGGTCGTCACTGTCAAATAGCTCAAAGGGATCATCTAACTGGTAAACGTCGGCCAGGGTCATATCATGCTGGCGCTGGGCCAGGGGCAGCAGTTTCAGGCGGCTGCGATCAAAGACCGGGTAAGGCATCGTCACATCTCCCCCCACAGGTAGGCTACTAAAGTCTGCTGGTGGCGGAAGTCGGGGATGATGAGGTCGGCGCCGGCGCCAATCAGTCGCTGGCGCTTCCACTGGTCAATGCCCCTTCTTTCTTTCTCATCGGTAGCCACTCCCACCGCAACTGCGCCGACTTGTTTAGCGTTCTCTATTTCCACATACCCGTCTCCGAAGACCACCAGTTGCTCGCCCTGCAAATCATGGGTTTGAATGATGTCCTGAATCACCATCGCCTTGGAGTAGTTCTCATAGTCATCAATAGCCCCGAAGATGTGGCCGCCGAAGTATTTGCCCAATCCCAGTGCCAGCGCCTCATCCATTACATAGGGACGGTCAGTACCACTGGCCAGATACATTGCCACACCGCGGTCCTGCAAGTTCTCCAGGATTTGTATGGAACCAGCCACCATCATCTCCTCGGGAGCTACCTGCCCGCTTTTCAGACTGGTCACGCGGTCCTTAATCCGCTGCCAGAGCAGGTCCAGATACTGATACTTATAATCCAGCGGCTCCGCGGGTGACCCGCCCCGCCTTTCAATCTCCTCACAGAGGCGAATCATCTGATATATGGTCTGCTTGCCAGTCAGTTGGGTGACAAAATCCTTGACCAACGCGTAGATGTCCTGTTCAGTTTCGTCATCCTGCCGGTACTCATTCAGGATATCAGCCAGCATGGGGATCATTACATCCTGCCATCCCTGGCGAATAACTGATAGGGTCCCGTCAAAATCAAACAGAGCCGAGCGGATACCCCCGCGGGGCAGGTCAGGATTGATAATCTGGATGTTCGCGCTGCGCAGAATAGGGTTAACCATTTAGTCAGTAGCTGACTGGGTAGTATCGGCGTTATCTGACGGGACATCCCGCCTGGCTTAGCCGCCCAGGAGGCTCTCCATTATGTACAGGTCTATTTCCTCGTAGTCTCGTTCAGCAATCATCGCCTCTATCTTATCATCATCAAGGCTGCGGCTTATCTCCAGCAGGCGGAGAAATATGGTCCGGCTGTTGCGCAGGTGCTTGGTAGCCACTTCATCTTTCTGTGTGCGGAGCGCCTTCACATCCAGGCCAACCATTTCGCCATTATTACCATAGTCATACTTGTCCAGAATCCGCACCTGGTTGAAGGCCCGCCGCAGGTCCACCGCCCCAAACGACTTATCCTCGTCAAACTTGAGACCGTTCTGGTCATTCAGGTGCACGGTCCATAGCTTACCGAAAGCCAGGGCAAATCCCATCTCATCCGAAGGGTCCGCTCCCGCCAGGATGGCGTGAGCGCTCTCGATATTCACACCTACTCGGTCAGGATCCACCGTCAGCGACCCGAGAGCAATGACATGGCCAGCGGTAGGAATGTAAGCTTGATCCATCGGCTCGTTGGGCTTGGGCTCAATGGCCAGACGAATATTCGGGTCATATTCCAGCATGTCGTTCAAGGCGGCGAGCAGCAAGTCAGTCACCTGTTTACTGTCCTTGGACTCGCGCAGGTAGGTGCCCTCGCGGGCCAGCCACAGGACGATTAAACCCGTACCCAGCCCGTTGGCAATATCAATAGCGCGGTGACTGCGCTCGCGAGCGTACTCCCGGCAGGTCGCGTCATTAGAGGTGTAAGCCCCGTCTATCGTGCGCGGATCCTCCCACAGGCGAGGGGCTACAAATTCCGCTACCAGCCCGTGGTCATCTAATTGTTGGTGCACCGCCTCGGCCTGCTCTATTATCTGCTGCGGAGTTAGCTCGTTCATATCGGGCACGGCATCATCGTCATGAAACTGTACTCCGTCAAACCCCAGCTCCTTGTACATGTCCAACTTTTCGGCGAAGGGTATTGTTTCGCGAACTGGCGGACCAAACGGATCCGCACCTTCATGGATGTTCCACGGCCCAAACGTGAATTGGAATTTACCTGGCATTTTTGACAACCTCCTTAGTTCTCACTGTCTCACCATTGGTTATTCTACAAGCTACACCAACATCCTTTTATAACTGATGGCTTAACTACCAATAATGCCGCCGCCCAACAATAAATCTTGGTGCTAAAAGACAGCCGCTTGACCGGGACAGACCGCCTGCTTGTGCGGGGCCAGAGACAATTCGCCACTTCCAGGACCAGTCACTGTGATAGTTCCTCCCCCATACCGGGCGCGGTAGCGGAGTTGCACTTGGGCGTTTATAGTCTCTCCAACCGACGGCGGAGCAGATAAGGTATGTCCAGAACATCGCAGACCTCTTCAGCCCGCTGAGATGCCCATTCGCCTGCTACTTCCGAGGCCTGGGCCGACCAATCATCGCCCAGCAGCCTGAGCGTAGCCCCCACCACCTCGTGGCCTTCCTCGGCCAGCAACGCGGCAGCCACGCTGGAGTCTATTCCCCCACTCATGGCTATCATTACGCGGCTCATAGTTAATCTCCCCGTGCGGCTGACCGGCACAATTATAGCATAACTACCGACCTTGACCCAGCTTGACTGTTTGACTTCGCTTATGGAAGACTATCGCAAGACCTGTAGGAGGGGCATCCTTGCCCCGACCGCCATTGCTAAAGCCCGCCTTCCGCCTTCGCTGCTAAAGCAGCTTCGGCGGACAAGTCCCCCCTCCCGCGTAGCGCAGGCCTTCGGCCGCCGTAGCGGGCTTCGGCCTGCGAAGGCAGGTTCTCAACCTGCGCCAATCCCAGCGGGGTTGCGGTTCGGCAAGCTCACCGTCCTGAGCCTGCCGAAGGAGAGAACCCCGCCTACGCGATAAACAACATGCAGAGGGCAGTCTCTATTGAGGCAGGTGCACAGGAACAGGTACGCGAAATATTCATTGTCAGCCATATTGCACAGGGAGTGAGCATTAACGTGAGTGAAGACCACAGTCAGTTTGATGTCATCGGCCTGGGAGGCTGTGCCTGGGATATGCTGGGTATCGTTGACAGGTATCCCCAAATTGATGAGAAAGTGCCATTGATAGACTTCCAGCAGCAGGGCGGAGGGCAGGCGGGAACGGCCATGGCAACCGTCGCCCGGTTAGGGGGTAAAGCGGCCATAGTGGGCAATACTGGCGATGACGAGTTCGGCGAGGCAATCAGACAAAGCTTTGTGAAGGAGGGCGTTGACGTTTCCCACTTGCACACCGCAGTAGGAGCCACTTCGCACATAGCCGTTTGTATCGCTGTCGCCGAAGCGGGTCAGCGCAGCATATTGTATAGAGAAGGCACCAAGGGAAAACTGGCGCCGGAACAGTTAGACCGCAACTTCATAACTAATTGCCGGTGCTTTCTAACTGATACCCATCACTTCCACGCGGGGTTAGCTGCGGCGCGGTGGGCCCGGGAGGCGGGCATCCCCGTGGTGATAGATCTGGAGCGGTTCAAGGAGACTAACGAAGAATTACTGGCGGTGGCCGACTACCCGATATTGCCCACTGAATATGCTTTGGAGTTCACTGGCGAAGCATTTCTGGAGGCGGCCGCTGAGAAACTACTGACTTATGAACCAACGGTTTTAGTTATTACCCGGGGACCTGAGGGCTCCATAGCCTACAGTGGGGAGGGAGTGATTGAGCAGCCGGCCTTTCAGGTTGAACCCGTAGTGGACACCACCGGTGCCGGTGATGTCTTTCACGGGGCTTTTGCTTATGGTCTGGCACTGGGCTATGGCCTGAAGCGGAATCTGGCTTTTGCCAGTGCCGTCGCCGCCCTCAATTGCCGGGCATTGGGCGGGCGCGGCAGTTTGCCTACCATGGAGGAAGTCAACCACTTGTTGGCGACAGCACCCGAAAGGACGCAATAGGGTAACCATTATCTGCCTTTACCGTTGCCTTATACTACTATTTCCCGCCGTCTCCCCTAACTCCCACCTGCCGGCGTGGCCTTGCCCATTATCGTTCCAAGACTTATAATCTACTAATGAAGGCATGCTGCCGCCATGGGAACGATGCACTATAAGTCGGACCAGCCTATGAGCTACCCCATTATTGTCCTTTTGGGGGCTGCCCTCGCCAGCACGTCAGTTAGCTATGCCGATGGGGACGGCCCGGCTACAGTGGTGATTGTCGGCCATCTAATCTCGGGGCCGCCAGTTCCCTACCGGAGAGATAACATCATCTACGGGCCGGTGGCCGAATGTGCTGAGGCCCTCGGCCTTAAGGCCCACTGGGATCCTGACAAGGATAGGCTGCAGTTAGTAAGGGCTGACGGCACTACGGTAACGGTGGAGAGTGGAGATAGGTTCTTCTGGCGGGGTGGCAAAAAGGTGGCCCTGCACGGAGTGGCCCGAGCAGTCAACAATGTGCTGGTCGCCCCGCTCGCTCCCATTTTGGAGGCCCTGGGGACGGAGGTACATTCAGACTTTTCCCACAACACTCTTAAAGCCAATCTGTTGATATCAGAGCCTACAGTCCGCGCAGATGAATCAGGCCTGGGAGTGCAGATTGCCGCCAGCGGGCACGTCTCGGGGCAGGTCAAATATCTGGATGACCCGCCTCGGGCTTATATTGACCTGGCCGGAGCCCAATGTCAGCCAGCGATGGGCCGCAGGTATCTGGGCCGGAACGGGCTATGGCGACTGCGCTGGGCCCAATTCTCCGCTGATCCGGCCGTGGTGCGGTTTGTCCTGGATTTGCAGGAGCACCAGGAAGTCAGGTGGCAACCGCATCCTGATGGGTACGGCGGGAGTTTGATAGTGGGTGAATGCGACGGAGACGAACCGATAATTGAGCCATGCTGGCCTCGGCTGACCGCGGTCCGCACTTGTCAGGACGGCGAGGATGCCACCAGTGTTGAACTGGAGTTTTCCCGGCCGGTGGAGTGGAGTTACGACGTATTAGTGCCGCCGAACGTAATCCAATTTGACATCAGAGATGCCCAGCTTCCCGATGGCAAGCTGCGCAAAGCAATTCGGAGTGATTTCGTTCGTGGCCTGGAGGCGATTCCCCATCAGGACGGTATACAATTAACCGTCTACTTGAAAGAGCTTATCGGCTTTCAGGTGGATAACTCCCTGGATCCTATGTGCATACGCCTGGGCTTCCGGCGGCAGCAGCTCGGCGACCAGACGATAGTAATTGACCCCGGCCATGGTGGGGACGAGTTAGGCGCCCGCGGTCGGAGTCTGGTGGAGAAAGATGTCAATCTGGATGTCGCTATGCGCGTGGCGAGTGAACTGTTAAGACGGGGCGTCTCAGTGGCATTGACCCGGGATTCCGACACAGCCGTGGACCTTTTTGCCCGACCTCGGCGGGCCGAGGAGCTGGGGGCACAGGTATTCGTGAGTATCCACTGTAATGCTATGCCCAGGCCGGATACCAACTGGGGCACGGAAACCTATTATTATACGCCCCAGAGCAAGATACTGGCGATAATCATGCACCAGCATTTGCTGAAGGCTTTGGGGCGGAAGGACAATGGGGTCCGTCAGGCCAGATTTGTAGTTGTTCGGGAAACACAGACGCCGGCGGTACTGTTAGAGCTGATGTATCTTAACCACACCGAGGAAGAGCAGTTATTGGCTGAACCCCAGGTGCGTCAGGCAGCAGCGGAAGCCGTAGCCTCAGGCCTACAACAGTACTTTGAGGGTGAGCGAGCCCCGGCGTCCTTATCCATAAGCAAAGGAGAATAAAATTGCTACGCAAAGATGAGCGAGCTAATGATGATCTGCGTCCGGTAACCATGACCCGCGGGATAAACAAATATGCCGAAGGCTCCTGCCTGATAGAGGTCGGTGACACGCGGGTGTACTGTACGGCCAGCGTGGAAGAGCGGGTGCCCAGGTGGCTGCGCAATTCCGATCAGGGCTGGGTGACCGCGGACTATGGCATGCTGCCGCGGGCGACGGCCGAGCGGACCGTACGCGAGGCCACCCGGGCCCAGCGGCGGGGCCGGACCATGGAGATCGAGCGGCTAATCGGTCGGTCGCTGCGGGCAGTGGTGGATTTACATGCGCTGGGTGAGCGGACAATCCAGATTGACTGCGATGTCCTCCAGGCCGATGGAGGCACTCGCACGGCCGCCATTACCGGCGCTTATGTAGCCCTGGCCGAGGCCAGCCAGCGCCTGCGGCAGAACAAGCTCATCCGCAGCTGGCCGTTGCGCGACCAGGTGGCCGCCGTCTCGGTGGGACTGGTCGGCGGTGAGATGCTGCTGGACTTATGCTATGAGGAAGATTCCCAAGCCAGTGTGGATATGAATATGGTGATGACCGCCACTGGGCGGATAGTGGAAGTGCAGGCCACCGCTGAGGGAGTGCCATTTGCCGTTACCCAGTTGGGCAAGCTCATTGCCATAGCTCAGAAAGGTATCAAGGAACTGCTATCCTGTCAGCAACAGACGCTGGGGGACATCGGTGGCTAACTGCATAGTCGTAGCTTCATACAATCCGGGCAAGGTCGAAGAAATCCGGCAAGTGCTATCGGATTTCCCCCTCCAGTTGCTATCGCTGGATGACCTCCCTGACCCGCCCCAGCTTAACGAGCCGTACCCTTCTTTTGCCCAGAACGCTGCCGAGAAGGCGGTAACTACCGCCCGGGCTACTGGATATGTAGCCCTGGCCGATGATAGCGGCCTGGTGGTCCCCGCCCTGGATGGGGCACCGGGCACCCGCTCCAGCCGGGTGGCCGCCACTGATGGGGAGCGAATTAAGTGGCTGCTGGCCGCAATGGACCAGGTACCTGCTGATGAGCGCAATGCCTACTTTGTTTGTATAATGGTTCTGGCTGACACCACCGGCCAGATACTGGGCACCTGGCAAGGCCGGGTGGACGGCACTATCACTGCCCAGCCCCGAGGGGAAGGGGGCTTCGGCTATGACCCGGTATTCTTATATCCGCCTGACGGCCAGACATTTGCCGAGATGACCACCGAGCGCAAGAACCAGGTCAGTCATCGCGGCCAGGCCCTCCGAGCATTTGTCGGGGACTTGCCTGATGTTCTAAGTACCATCAACGCTAACACCAGCTCAGCTCCAGCAGCAGGAGAATGATGGGGGCATCAGGGGCGGACAACTCCAAAATCAAACGCCTGCTGATCGTCCGACGCAGCTCTCTGGGTGATATTGTGCATACTATGCCTATGCTGGTCGCCCTGCGGCGGGGGTTGGCGGAAGCTCATATAGCGTGGCTGGTTGATGAGCGCTTTGCCGAGGTACTTACCGGTCACCCGGCTCTGGATGAAGTAATCACCATTCGCCGGCATAGCTGGCGGCATCCGGTGGCCGTGGCGGGGGAATTGCGCCGGGTAACGCGGTATCTGCAACAAAGCAATTTTGATGTAGCTGTGGATCCTCAGGCCTTACTGAAAAGCACTCTGTTGTGCTACCTGTCAGGAGCAGCCCGCCGGATTGGCTTCTCCTATGAGCGGCGCGAGTTTAGCCAGCTATTCATTAACGAGTATATCCCGGACACTCCCGACACCCACGCGGTGCCGCGCGCCCTACTGATAGCCGAATACCTGGGTTGTCCGACCGAGCCAGTAGAATTTCAGTTTCCCCGCCCCGAGTCCCAGGAAGCCTGGGCAGACAATTTCCTGGCCAACAAGCAGGTCAATGTAGACCAGCCATTGATAGGATTGAACGTTGGAGCGTCAGCAGCGGAGAAGATGTGGCCGGTAGGACATTTTGCCCAATTGGCTGATATGCTGCAAGGCGACAGTCAGGCCCAGTTGATATTGTTGGGGAGTGCGTCAGAGATGTCCCGAATCGCCACCATTCAACAGTTGACACAAGCGCATATGATCAGCGCAGTTGGCCAGACCAGCATTGCGCAGTTAGCGGCACTGCTGCGGCGCTGCACTGCGATAGTTTCTGCGGATACCGGCCCGCTGCATATCGCTGTGGCAGTGGGAACACCGGTGGTGGGATTGTATGGTGCCTCAGATGTGCGCAAAACTGGTCCCGGGGGCGAAGGCCACGTGGTTGTGTCCGCTAACCTACCCTGTAGCCCGTGTCAGCGCCAGCCTACCTGCAAGGGCTTTCCCTGCATGCAGCAAATAAGCCCTCAGATGGTCGCCGAGGCCGTCCTGAGCCTGCTATGACAGAAAAGATCCCGAAACTTTATGAAAACGCGTAGCGTAGGTTCTCAACCTGCGCAGCCGCCTTCAGCCACCAGAGCATTCGGCGGCCACTGGCTTATTTGAGCGGGGTTAGAGAACCCCGCCTACGCGGTAGAAGAAAGGGAATTCAGGCGATATGCGAAAGGCAATCAGTAGCCAGTGATTCTGTCCGAAGACCGCCGCCGAGAATGGAACGAATTTGTGGCCGCATCTCCCTATGGGGATGTGCTACAATGCTGGGAGTGGGGCGAGCTGAAGGCTCACACTGGCTGGCAGCCGCTGCCCGTTGCCATCCAGCGCCAGGGCCAAATTGCCGCTGCCTGCCTGGTCCTGAAGCGCCCTATTCCGCTGGTGGGCGGATGTCTATTCTACGCGCCTCGGGGTCCGATTGTTGACTTCACCGATGATTCGTTGTGGAGGGAGCTGTTGGCTGAAATCCGCGCCCTGGCCGCAGAGCATAACGCGGTGGCCCTCAAGATTGACCCGGCCATACGCACGCAGGACCAGCCGGTCAGCGAAAGGTTGCAAGCGGCCGGATTTCGTCGCGGCAGCTCGCAGGGTGGCTTCGGCGGTGTTCAGCCATGCTATGTAATGAAAGTGGACATATCGGCGGAGCCTGATGACCTGATTATGCAGTTTAAATCCAAAACCCGGTACAATATTCGCCTGGCCGGCCGCAAGGGAGTTGTAGTCCGCTCCGATTGCACCCGCCAGGATATGGCTGACTTCCACCGCATTTTGCAAATAACTGCCCAGCGCGATGGATTCATGATCCGCGACATTTCCTACTTCTACAATATCTGGGACCTGATAATCCAACCGAAACTGGGCCGGATGTTTCTGGCTTATGTAGACGATGAACTGGTCGGCGGAACGATTGCCTTTATTCTGGGCCATCAGGCCTGGTATGTCTACGGGGCTTCCAGCAACCGACACCGCGAGAAGATGCCCAATTATTTGTTGCAATGGGAGATGATTAAGTGGGCACGAGCGCGGGGCTGCCGTGTCTTTGATATGCGCGGGGTAGCCCGGGAGATAGATGGCCAGGCGCAGGGAGAGTCAGCCGGGCTGAACCGGTTCAAGCAAGGATTCGCAGCTCAGTATGTAGAATATATCGGTGATTGGGACCTGGTCTTCCGGCCCCTGGCCTACCGGTTGTTTACCACCGGCCTACCTGTGCTGCGCAGTCTGCAAAAGCTCACTGCACCCGGGGCCTGAACAGCAATCTGCTATAGATTGGGCAACAGTCCCTAAGAATAAGGAACGAGGTTAGCCTTACATGCGAGAACTCATTGAGAAAACACTGGCGCTGGCCCAGGCAAAGGGTGCCGAGTTTGCTGACCTGCGGATTACCAATGGCGAGGGGACCAGTATTCAGGTGCAGGACGGTCAGGCGGATAAGATTGCCTCGGGTAGCACGCATGGCGCCGGCTTGCGAGTGCTGGTAGACGGGGCCTGGGGATTTGCCCCTACCAATAATGTTACTCCAGCAGAACTGGCTCAGTGTGTGGATGACGCAGTAGCTATGGCAAAAACCGCCAGCGCTGACATAGCGGAGCCGGGAGTGGTGGCCCCGGCCGAGCCAGTCGAAGGCCGGGTGGAGGCCCAATACCGTATAGATCCGCGAGGAATCTCCCTCCAGGACCGAGTGGAGGCAATTTTCGAATTGGAACAGCGGGGGCGCAATCAGGATCCGAAGCGCATTGTCAATACCGTCGCCAGCTACGCCGATGGCGCAGGGCAGATGTACCTGGGTAATACCCTGGGCAGTTATGTTGAATACGAATCGGTGCGCTGCAGTGTGCGCTTGATGGTCACCGCCCAGCAGGACGATGTACGCCAGTGGGCGTCCGAGCACAAGGCTAACTCCTGCGGCTATGAGCTGATGGCGGACATTGACCCGGATGAGTTTGCCGGCCAAACGGCCCAGCAGGCCCTGGACCTGCTTGATGCCCAGCCGCCGCCGGCGGGCAAGTTTGAGGTCATAATTGACCCGCAGATTTGCGGGCTACTGGTTCACGAGGCCTTCGGGCATAACTGTGAGGCAGACGCCGTCTGGGCGGGCAATTCCATACTGGAAGGCAAACTGGGCAAGCCGGTAGCCGCCGAATTGGTCACGATTATTGATGATCCCACCTTGCCTGATGCTAATGGTTCCTTTGAGTATGATCACGAGGGGGTGGCGGCCCAGAGGCACGTACTGGTCAAAGACGGGATTCTCCAGGGTTATCTGCACAATCTGGAGACTGCCGCTCAGTTCGGGGTAGAGCCCAATGGCGCAGCGCGGGCTATGGGGCACATGCATTCGCCTCTGGTCCGGATGAGCAACACCTTCCTCCAGCCCGGAGAGACCAGCCTGGAGGAGATGATTGGCGACATCAAGCATGGCCTGTATCTGAAGGGCGGCTATTGGGGATATGTCTTTACCGCCCGGGGCCAGTTTACCTGCAACGTCCAGCAGGCCTATGACATCCACAATGGTCAGTTGGGCCAACTGTATCGCAATGTCAGCATTTCGGGCATGACCCTGGAGACTCTACAGCGGGTTACGGCGGTCGGCAATGATTTACAGTTCCGGGCCGGAGGGACCTGCGGGAAGGGGGGCCAGGGAGTGCCCGTGGACACCGGCGGACCGCATGTGCGCATCCACGAGGTAGTAGTTGGGGGGCAACAGGACCTGGCGGGCCAATAATGATAACTATCACCGAATGGATAGGCTTCGGCGCATGTGTAATAGCGGCCACCGCACTGCTCAGCTATCTGATCTATGTCAAGGCAGTCAGCGAGGGTCATCCTCCAGGCGTAATCTGGCGGGCACTGGCGGTGGTGTGGCTATGCCTGGGCGCAGCGATGGCCGTACTCATAACAGCTCGGGCACTGCTGGGCGGGGCGCTTTTTGACTTGAGCTTAGACCAGGAGACCGTGAAATGGTGGGTCGGCGGTTCTCACCAGATATATGTGGGGGCAGCGGCAGCAGCCATTCTGGTGGGCCTGCTATGGCTGGCGCTGAGGTCTGTTCGCCGTCTGCAGGAGCCGGCGGCTCCTGCAGGAACCGAGGAACGTAACCTTAACAATACGAGTTCATCATAATGATTACAACTGCTGTGATACTATGGGGGCTGCTCGTGCTGGTCGCGGGGTTGGTGGTCTATGCTCGGCTCATTGAGCCTAACCGGGTTGTCGTCCATCAGCTCTCAATCGCGATTCCCCACTTGCCCCCCCAATTGGAGGGACTGCGGATAGCCCATCTATCTGATTTCCATTCCCGCCCCCAGCGCAGTACCCAGCGCCTGATACGGCGAGCAATCAGGCAAACCCGCCACCAGGAGCCTGACCTGGTACTCATCACCGGTGATTTGAGCCATGGCATAGATAACATTGACTGCGTGGTCCCCCTTATAGCCGACCTGGATGCCAAATACGGCGTCTATGCGGTGCTGGGAAACCACGACTGGAACTGCACTCTGGGTGCTTACTTGTATGGCCCATCAGATTCTGCGGTCACTTTGGCCCAGTGGCGGCAAGCCCTGGCCGACACTAACATCCAGATATTGGAGAATACCAGTCGCCGGCTGGTTATTGACGAGCAGGTGGTAGTGATTGCCGGAGTCGGCGACCCGTGCAGCGGCCATGACGACCTGCCGGCTACCATTGAGGGAACCGAACCGGCGGGTCTTAAGATAATGCTGGCTCACTCACCGGACGTGGTTGACTTGCCCCAGGCAAACTGGGCCGACTTGATACTGGCCGGGCACACCCACGGGGGGCAGTGCCAGTTGCCCGGGATAGGCAGTCCATGGGCCCCGGTCTGGCGGTTTCGGCGGCGAGCAGCAGGATTGATGCAGTTTGATAATACTCTATTGTATGTCAGCCGGGGGGTGGGTGCCGGTGTGGAGGCCCGGTTCCTGTGCCCTCCGGAGGTAACGATTATGACGCTTACTCGCGGGCATTGCCAGTCAGCTCGGCCTTTGGCGGGTTACCACCAGGCGAACTGACAGTTAGCCACCAACGGGATAGATAATAATGAATCTATGGCAGACAATTCTGACCAGGATAGGACTGCACAAGCCTAAGCCGGCTCTCTCGCAGCAGGAGGCGCTGGAGGTGCGCCCGCTGCGCAATCCTTCGTTGAAGTGGAAGCGCAACGAGGAGGGTAATGTGGTGATAACTCTGCCCCGCCGCCGTGACTGGAAGGGCCGCTTGCTGGGCTCTTTCTTCGCCATCCCCGAATCCCGCCCGGTAGTACTGGATGAAGTCGGCAGCTTTGTCTGGGAGCATTGCGACGGCGACCGTAGCGTCAATGAGTTGGTCAAGGCCCTCTGTGAGGAGTACAACCTCAACCCCAAAGAAGTGCGGGTATCGCTGATGGAATATATGAGGATGCTAGGCAAGCGGGCTATGATTGCCGTGGCTGTCCCCGAGGAGATAGTGGAGAAGCTGGACGAGGCCACCCGCAAGGAACTGAAAATCTACCCGGCCTCGGCATCACCCCCTGCCGAGCAAGACGAAGATTCTCCCGACTCCGAGGAAGATGAATAGCTAAAGTCGCGGCGAGCTACTGCGCCGCTGCTGCCTCGCGAGCCAGCCGTGACTTGCGCCGGGCCGCGGTGTTGGGGTGAATGACCCCGGCCTTGGCCGCTTTGTCTATCGCCTTGTAGGCGACGCTGAGCGCCGAGCCTACTTGCTCCGAGTCACCTTCTTCGGCAGCTGCGAGCACGGCTCGCGCAGCTTTCTTAGCAGTAACCTTCAGGGCGCGGTTGCTGGCGTGGTGCTTCTCAGCTTGCCGAACATCCTTACGACGTGATTGCGTCTGGGGCATAGGTTGCTTCTCCTGACCACTTGATATAAGAAAATGACTACTGGCTGACCATCGCCGTAGTCAACAATACGACAATAGTATAACAGACCAACCCACTGAGCGCAAGTCCCTGACCCTTAAGCGGCTGGTCATACTCACTTCGCAGGCCCTTATCTGGCAGGCGAGCCTATTCCAAGTTATCTTCTCCGCAGAATACGGTGGCGCCGTAGACATCATAGCCCACCAGGGCGCGGAAGTCCTCCACCTGGAGGCGATAGATGGCCTCAGGGCCTAAATCGGCATAAGCCACGAGATCAGCTTGTTGAATCCGAGTGGCAATCAAGGCACCCGTGCCGCCGGTGGCGACCAGATATAACGCCAGGTATTCACGACACGCTTCTCGCACTTGTAGCGAGCGCGGGCCCTTGCCAATAGTGGCTCTGACCCCGGCTGCGTACAGTTGCAGGGCAAACGGGTCCATCCGGGCGCTGGTAGTGGGCCCGGCGGCACCGATGGGCCGGCCGGGCGGAGCTGGAGTTGGCCCACAATAGTATATCACCGCTTCATGGAGGTCAATAGGCAGCTCTTCATCGCTATCCAGGGCCTCTACTAATCGCTGATGGGCGGCATCGCGAGCAGTGTAAATAGTCCCGGTCAGTGATAGCAAATCCCCGGCCCGCAACTCTACGGCGATATCGTCACAGATGGGCAATTCCAGTTGTTGGATATACGCAGACATATTGGCGACCTATCTATGAATCTACAGCACGGCCGTGGCATGGCGAGCCGAATGGCACTGGACATTGAGGGCCACGGGCAGGCTGGCCAGATGGCAGGGATGAGTCAATACGTGAACTGCCAAGGCAGTGGTATCCCCACCCAGGCCCATAGGGCCGACCCCCGTCTGGTTAACTGCCTCCAGTATATCCTGCTCTATCTGAGCTACCTGCGGGTCCTGGTTCGGCTGTCCCAGGGGCCGCACCAGCGCCCGCTTGGCCAACAGCGCCGCCTTCTCAAAGGTTCCTCCTATGCCCACCCCCAGGATCAACGGCGGGCACGGTTTTCCCCCTGCTTGCCGGATTTGGGTAGTTATCGCCTCAATTACGCCCTGGCGGCCGGCGGCGGGGAGCAGCATCCACACAGCGCTCATATTCTCACTGCCGCCGCCTTTGGCCATTAGGTGGAGGGTCAGATCGCAGCCAGCAACCAACTCTACATGCACAACCGCCGGGGTATTATCGGTGGTGTTGGTATCCCGCTGCAGGGGATTGGCCAACACCGAAGGCCGCAGGTATCCATCTGTGTAGCCTCTGCTTACCCCCTCATTTATCGCCTCATACAGGTCATTGCCGCTGATAGATACCTCATCGCCCAGTTCCGCAAATACGACTACTAATCCCGTATCCTGACAAAGAGGAATGTGCCGCTCTCGGGCTATCTGGGCATTCTCCAGCAGCTCGCCAAGGATCCGCTGGGCCCGGGGGTCACTCTCAGCAGCCCACGCTGCTTCCAGGGCAACTACCACTTCCTCGGGCAGCTCATAGTTCACCTTCTGGCACAAGGAAGCAACCGTTTCGGCAATACGCGACGACGGGATCTGGTGCATTATCTTGGTTCTCCGGTACTCTAACCACCGGCCACTGTTCTCTGGATTGGGGCCACCGCGACTTTCAGCCCACCTTATAGTCGCGGACAACGTCGTTTACTCCAGGCAGCGGCTGGATAGCTTCTATGACTTTATCCATCTCGCGTTCAACATCAGCCCCCCGCCCGGCAGCTCCACGCATTCGCTTGACTCGCCCACCCAGATAGACAATTTGGTTGATACAGGCCACAGTTAAGAAAGTTATATCCAGGGAGGCACGTTTTGTTAGCTCTCGTTCTACCAGACGCCGCGCCCGCTTATCCTCCAACGGCATCACGTTCACCTCTTCCCTCAACTATAGCACTACTTTGCTATTAGTATACCCGCTGGTGTCGGCGACAATCCCGGGATCCTGGTTCTAAATTCCCCAGGAAAGACGCCAGGCCATAGCGGCAGGTAGGCCGGCGGCGGACATCATCTGTTGAGCGGCCTCTATATCATAGGGCATACGATACACTACCACCTCTGGCTGTTGGTCATCGTAGACAGCAAAACTGGCCTGATTGTTCCCGTCCCGCGGCTGGCCCACCGAGCCCGGGTTTATCAGGTACTGAAACCCTGTCTTTATGGCGCACGTACCGCCTTCTGGATGTTGATGCTCCACCGGCATCGCCTCGCCAGACTCATACGTAAACCACTCGGCGTAGTGGGTGTGGCCAAAGAAGATCAAAGGGACCGATGTGGCCTGAAAACTATAGCTGGCATCTCGGGCGGTGATGGTGTAGTGGTCCGGATCGGGAATTGATCCATGGCATAGGACCATATCGTCAACCTGCGCGGTAGGCGCCAGAGACTCCAGCCACCCACGATTGTCTTCGGTGAGCTGCTGCCGCGTCCATATCAGGCAGGCCCGGGCTTCCGGGTTGAACCACTGCTCCTTGGCCGGACTGATTGCGCCTTCATCATGGTTGCCGCGAATGCAAATTGCCTCCAACTGCTGGATTAGTTGGCAGCACTCGTTAGGCGAGGCGCCATAGCCGACCACGTCACCCAAGCAGAGATACTGGTCAATATCGCGGTCCTCCAGTAGACCAATAACTTGCTCCAATGCTGGTAGATTTCCATGGACGTCAGAGATTATGGCGTAGCGCACGGTTATTGCCGACTCAGCCAGTTGACAGACGTATTCGTAATTGATAATTTCTTCTTGGCCGACTGGGTTCCTTCTTTGCTTCATCAGCTATATATACATAAACGCAAACAGACGGAGGCTGCGATTAGCCTCCGTCTGTTTCTATCCCGGTCTCCCCGCCATTTCTGCCCGGTCTTACTGCATCAAACTGACAGGGTAGAACTTAGAACACGGGTGGTGGTGGCGGTGGAGGACCGCCAGGCCCACCTGGTGGCGGAGCTGCATGTCCTGGCCGAGCCCAACGTCCGCCTGGGGGCCCACCCCCGGCCGGCAGAGCACCAGGCCATCCCATCTGAAGACCCATACCGTGGGGCGCACCAGCCGGCACACCTCGTGCAAATGGGCCCGGTTGCCCCAATCCGGGCAATGGTACTACTTTTTCAACTTTGAGAGTGTTGCCATCCAGCTTGATCAGCCGGCCACCAATCACTATGTATAGCTTTCCGCAATCGGCGGCTATGCTGGAGGATAGCATTCCCCGGCCTGGCGGTGCCTGCATCCCCGGTCGCCCCGTCTGTCCCATCTGTGCGCGCTGCCAGAGACGCTGACCCAGTGGTTGCTGGGGGACGCCTGCGTGCTGGCGGAGACGCTGGGCCAGTTGCTGTCGCTGACCGGCGCGCTGCCCGGCTTGTTGACCACGAGGCCCTTCTCCCTGAACCCAGTGCTCCTTCATCCGCTCCTGCAGCCGCTGCATCTCCTGCTGGAGCTCCTGGATCTCTTTGCCCTTGGCCTTAATTGCCTCGGGATCACGGGGCTCAGCGTTGAGCAGTTCCTGCATCTCCCACCCCTTCTGGCGCAATTCGGTCTGCAAGTCGCCCATGCGGCGCCACAACCTCTCGGCCTCTGGGTTAGTTTCCAGATGGCCCCGCAGCGCCTGGCCTACTCCACTCCCTGCCCCTGGCCTGTCCTGGCCGCGGAGGGGCTGGGCAAGAGCGGAGGTAGCAAGACCCAGGAGCGCTACCATGCTCAGGATCGCCACCACCATCATTGCCTTACGCATCTGCTGTCACCTCCTTGATAATTTAAGCTGCACCTGCGTAGACGTCGGGTCAGTAGCGATGGTTCATTGGGGGGCGCAACCGGCCACCAGTCACGGCCCCGGTGCCGCTTGACAAAGACGAATAAATAGACCTATAGTATGGACACCTGGTCGGGGGAGGAAGGCCAATGAGATACTCCTGGCGGCTTGTTGTCAGCTTTATACTGGGTATAGTACTGTTCGGCGCGGCTGTATGGCTGGGGATACGGCTGGCTTTTCCCCAACACTCGCCCCGGGTGACCGTGGAAGGAACATCGTCAGGGCTGTTGAGTCGCTTGCTGGGAGAGACAGATCAAGCCGCAGAGGGCAGAACGTACCGCGTAGACGAGAAAACCGGACTGATTAGAGTAAGGCAAACTGGCACCAACGGCCAGCCCCACGAATATGAAGTATGGCATACGGATAAAGGGTGGGTGGCGCGTGAGGTAGAGGAAGAGTAAATCAGTGACGGCAGAGTCACCGATTTGATGACCGCTGTTACCGTTAGACCCTCACATAAGGCATAAGAGCTATCTCCCGGGATCGCTTGATAGCGTGGGCAATTATACTTTGGTGCCGGCGGCAGGCGCGGGCTCGCCGGGCCTTGCGGATTTGCCCCTCTTCGTCCACAAATTGTTCCAGCAAGTTCAGGTTCTTATAATCAATGACTTCCCTGCCGGGCCGCGCACAGAACCGGCACTCCCGCCGGCGCTGGTCCCGGTGATCGGACCGCCTTCTGTCTGTTCTATCTGATCTGTCTGATCTTCGTCTAGCCACTTACCTCTCTCCTGACTATATTCCTAAGGATTGCTTAGCATAATGAAGGTCCCCCCTCGGGGACCAGAGTATCAACAACCCTACTATAGCAGATACCACTGGTCTCGTCAAGGGCTGTTGGTAGCTATGCGCTGTGAAATTAATGGCCGCCATAAGAGCAGTATTGGTGCTGTTGCCACCTGCTGTCTCCGTTTGACTTTTCCTCATAGATATTGTAGACTGCTCCAGGTAGCAGGTGACGGATAAACTGTTGTTAGTCGTGGGTAAATGGAGGTTTGATTAGTTGGTTTCGCCTTTGGATCTTAAGTCAGGTGTAACGATTGAACTGGATGGTCGGGTGATGCAGGTAGTGTCGGCTCAGCGCCACAAGTCCGTAGGCCGGGGCGGGGGGATGGTCCGCACCAAACTGCGCGATGTGGCGACCGGGCGGGTATACGATAAGACCTTTCGCTCCAGTGAAGAAGTCACCAAAGCATTTGTGCACCGGCGAGAACATCAGTACCTGTACAGCGACGGGCAAACCTACTACTTCATGGATACCGATAGCTACGAACAGGTGGGACTGGTCCAGCAGCAGGTGGGAGACCAGGCCGCATGGCTCAAAGAGGGGGAGACAGTCCTGCTTACCACCCACGAAGGGAAACTGATTGGCATTGATCTGCCCAAGATCGTTGAGCGTCGGGTGGTCAAGACCGATCCAGGGCTTAGAGGAGATACTGCTCAAGGTGGTTCCAAGCCTGCGGTAATTGAAGGGGACGTTACGGTGGATGTGCCCCTGTTTATTGAGCCGGGCGAGCTAATTCAAGTAGATACGGAGACCACAAGATACGTCGGGCGGGCTTAATGCAGTCCGCAGCGGTGAGGGCGAAGCCAATCCGATGGACAAACAGAGAATCAGAAAACTTATAGAGATACTAAAGTCCTCCTCGGCTGGGGAGCTGTCGGTGACGGATGGGGAGCAGTTGATACGGCTCAGACGCCAGCCGAGCGAGGCAATTGCTCGGGAAGACCACCCGGCAGCAGCGGAAGGATCTGAGTCCCAGCCGATAGCACCACCTGGGCAGCAAGCTAAGGAGCCGGCCATAGCGGTGCGAGCCAACTTCGTCGGTCTATTCTATCGGGGCCGGGGAGCAGAAAGTGAACCAATAGTAGAGATAGGTGATCAGGTAGAGGAAAATCAGGTGGTGGGTACCATTGAGGCGCTGGGGCGACCGACTGATGTGCTAAGCCCGGCATCAGGGGAGGTCGTCCAGATATTGGCGGAGGACGGACAACCCGTTGAATATGGACAAGTATTGATTGAGATTAGACCAGCAACAGGTGAGAAATCATGAGGACCACGGGGGACGAGCTACTGGGTGAGCAGCGGGGATTTGCCCTGGTGGAAATTATGATAGTTCTGGTGCTACTGGCCCTGTTGGCGGGAGGATATTTCGCCTTGCGCGGCCCCGGCGAGTCAGAGGTTGAGCCCCGATTCGCCGGTGAAGCTACCACTCTGCCGGGTAGGGCCCTGCAAAAAGGTGAGAGTGTGGAGTGTATGAATAATCTCAGCCAACTGCGCCAGATGCTTCAGATGGCGACAATTGACACCGGAACCTACCCGCCAGCCCTTGACCCGAACTGGGGCGTGGCGCTGAAGTGCCCGGTCAGTGGCTATGGGTACCAATACGATCCCCGCACCGGCCGCATCTACTGCCCCACTCCGGGGCACGAGAAGTTCTGACAGCGGGATGGAGAATAGCACGAAGCTTCTAAGGAGCCGTTAATGTTCGAGAAGATTCTGGTAGCCAATCGGGGGGAAATTGCCTGCCGCGTCATCCAGGCCTGCCGCGAGCTGAAGATAAAGACGGCGACCATTTATTCGGAGGCGGACCGGGCATCCCTACACGTCGCATTGGCTGACGAGGCAGTGTGTGTGGGTCCGGCTCCCAATAAGGATAGCTATCTTAATGTAGCTAATATCATTAGTGCGGCGGTTATCACCGAAGCGCAGGCCATTCATCCCGGTTACGGCAATCTTTCGGAGAATCCTGACTTCGCTGAGGCCTGCGAGGCCTGCAATATCACCTTCATAGGGCCGCCGGCCGACGTCATCGCTCAGATGGGCGATAAGGCCAAGGCACGCCGGATCATGCGAGAAGCCGGGGTGCCAGTAGTGCCCGGCAGCGCCAACGGAGTTACGGACGTGGCCGCTGCTCGCCAGATTGCCGACCAGCTTGGCTATCCAGTTATGATCAAGGCCTCCTCGGGCGGTGGCGGGCGTGGTATCCGGGTTATCCACAATGCCGAGCAGATGGAGGAAGCCTTCGAACAGGCTCAAGCCGAGGCCAACAGCTCATTCGGCGATGGTGAAGTATACTTAGAGAAATACCTGGAGGAGCCGCGGCATGTTGAAGTACAGATTCTGGCTGACAACCACGGCAACATAGTCCACTTGGGTGAACGAGAATGTTCCATCCAGTATCGTCACCAGAAACTGCTGGAAGAATCTCCATCGGCGGCGGTGTCCGGCAGCATGCGCCGGCGGCTGGGAGAAACAGCGGTCAAGGCTGCGGAAGCCGTCGGGTACCGCAATGCTGGTACCGTAGAGTTCCTGCTTGATGAGCGGCGCCGGTTCTATTTCATCGAAATGAACACGCGCATCCAGGTCGAACACCCGGTTACCGAAATGTTGACCGGAGTGGATATTGTCCGGGAGCAGATACAGATCGCTGCTGGTGAGCCGCTAAGCTGCGAGCAGGGCCAGATTTGGTTCAATGGTCATACGCTGGAGTGTCGGATTTTAGCGGCAGACCCGGATAGAGGTTTTGCCCCCTCTCCGGGTACAATCAGCCGCTGGCAGACGCCGGTGGGGCCCGGGGTGCGGATTGACAGTGGGGTGACGACAGATAGTGTGGTCTCCTCTCACTATGATCCGATGATAGCTAAGGTGATCTGCTGGGATCAGACACGACAGAAGACCATCGCCCGGATGGAAGGTGCCTTGCAGGGCCTGGTAGTCGAGGGCATTCGCACTAATATCCCCTACCATCTGCGTATTTTAGGTAACGCCTACTTCCGGCAGGGGGACATAGATACTCACTTTCTGGAACGCCGGATGGGTCTCAGCGAAGGAGGGTAGCCGTGGAAGATCAAGCTGAAACGAACAATAGTCGTGCCCGTAAGGTGGCTACGGTGGTGGGCGCCATCTGCGGATTGGTAGTTGGTACGGTCATCGTCTGTCAAGGATTAGCAGCGGGAATATTCGTTTTGCTCCTGGCTATTGTGGGGGGATTAGTAGGCCGATATTATGGGACACTCCAGTAGTATGGGGCATTTCTATGGGTAAGTTGCTGACCGTATGAAAGGCGATGCTTTGACAACCCGGTCACGGGTGGGAGCCAGACGGCGAGGGCGGGAATTGGGACTGGCCCTGCTGTATGCGGCCGACATCAGCCATAACAGCCCCGGTCACATCATGCAGCAGGCGGGGGCAGTGCTTAGTATGTTGTTAGAGCACTGGGGCATGTCGCGCCAGGAAGTAGTTAAACTAACAGCACAAATCGAAGCCTTTGGCTGCCGGCTGGCGGGAGCATACTTCCAATACGCAGAAACTATTGACCGGACGATAGACGAACAGGCTGAAGGCTGGCGCATCGAGCGAATGCCGCTGGTGGATCGGAATATCTTGCGTTTAGCTTTGGCCGAGATGTGGTATATGCCCGATGTGCCGGTGGGGGCTACTATTGACGAGGCCGTAGAGTTAGCCAAAGAATATGCCACGCCTGAGTCGGGCAAGTTTATCAACGGTATTTTAGGAGCAGTCGCCCGGCAGGAGGCGGCAGAGGTTCCCGAGGGTCGGGGCGATTGTTGAACAGATGGACCAATCACAAACCCTAACTGTTAGTGAATTGACGAAATATGTCAAAGACCTGCTGGATGCTGACGCGGTGCTCCAGCAGGTAATTGTCCGGGGTGAGGTCTCTAATTTCACCCACCACCGCTCCGGCCATCTTTACTTTTCACTCAAGGACGACCGCAGCCAGATTCGGTGTGTCTGTTTTCGGGGCACGGCTCAGGGGCTGGATTTTGCACCGGAGACGGGCATGCAAGTAATCGCCGGCGGCAATGTGACAGTCTACGAGCGGGCGGGGCAGTATCAACTCATCGTCCGTTTTATGCGCCCCGACGGCCTGGGGGACCTGCATGCTAAACTTCAGGAGCTGAAGGCCAAGCTGGAGGCCGAGGGGCTGTTTGATGTCTCGCGCAAGCGGGCCTTGCCCCGCTTTCCCGGGACTATTGGCATTTGTACCTCGCCCACCGGGGCTGCTATCCGTGACTTGACCAGTATTATCAGCCGCCGCTATCCTTTGGCCGCCATAGTAGTATTCCCCACTATTGTCCAGGGTGAGCAAGCTGCCCCCAGCATCATCAACTCGCTGCGGGCGGCCGGGACCCGGGACGATATTGATGTGATTATTGTCGGGCGGGGCGGTGGCTCGCTGGAAGATCTGTGGGCATTCAACGAGGAGGCAGTGGCTCGCGCCATCTTCGCCAGCCCCCAGCCAGTTATCAGTGCGGTGGGCCACGAGACCGACTTTACCCTAGCTGACTTCGTAGCTGATGCGCGGGCGGCCACTCCCTCCGCGGCCGCCGAGATGGTAGTGCCCGACCAGCGAGAACTGCTGGCCAAGTTGGAAACAGACGCCCAACGCCTCCGCGGTAGTATGCAGAGCAGTCTCCAAGCTAAACAAGCGCAACTGGAGCGGCTGGGCGAGCGGCCGGTGCTGGCCCAACCGCAGATGCTGATTGAGTCCGCTCAGCAACAGCTCGACGAGCTGATTGCCAATATATACAGGCACTGGCAAGCCCTGGCCGACGCCCGGCGCAACCGTTTTGAGAAATCAGCCGCCGCGCTTAGTGCCCTGAGTCCGATGGGGGTACTGCAACGCGGCTACGCCATCTGCCGGCGGCTGCGCGATGATGGGCTGGTGACTACGGTAAGCGCGGTCCAACCGGGCGAAGATATGGCCGTCACGGTCACTGACGGCGAGATACTCACCGAGGTTACCCAGCTTCAGCCTCAACAACCATAGGGTGAAGAAAATGTCAGCGAACACTGAAGAGTTGAGTTTCGAACAAGCAGCCCAGAAGTTGGAACAAATTGTAGCCGAGCTGGAGGCCGGAGAGCTGCCTCTGGCCGAGGCGCTGGCCAAGTTCGAAGAGGGCATGAAATTGAAAGAAATCTGCGCCCAGAAGTTGACTCAGGCCGAGGCCCGCATTGAGGAGTACGCGGAGCTGGAGGATGCGGCGACAAAATCAGAGGAGGACTCACTATTTGAGTAGTGTTGATCTATGGCTAAGTATCTGGACCAGATCAATTCACCCAGCGACCTGAAGAACATGTCGGCCAAAGAGATGAAGAAGCTGGCCGAGGAGGTACGGGAGCGCATCATAACCACTACCGCTCACACTGGCGGTCATCTGGCCCCTAACCTGGGGGTGGTGGAGCTTACTCTGGCCATCCACCGAGTTTTCAATTCGCCGGTGGATAAGATCATCTGGGACGTAGGCCACCAGGGCTATACCCACAAGCTACTGACCGGACGCCGCGAGCAGTTCCCTACTCTGCGCCAATATGATGGCCTGTCCGGTTTTACCAGCCGCACCGAGAGTGAACATGACCCGTTCGGAGCCGGCCATGGCAGTACCTCTATCTCAGCGGCTCTGGGCTTTGCTACTGCCCGGGATTTGCGCGGCACAGACGAGCGTGTGGTGGCAGTTATTGGCGACGGCGCTCTGACTGGGGGGATGGCCTGGGAGGCACTTAACCAGGCTGGTGAGCAGCAGCGCGACTTGCTGGTCATACTCAATGATAATAAGATGAGTATCAGTCCCAATGTGGGAGCGATTTCCAGCTACCTGGCGAAGTTGCGGGCCAGTGTCCAGCCCGCCAGCCGGCGGGCGCGGCGTGATGCCATGCGCATTCTGCGACGGATACCGATGGGCGACGCGATGTTGGAGGTCATGGACCGGGTCAAGGAAAGTGTCAAACAGTTAGTGGTGCCGGGGATGCTCTTTGAACAATTGGGTTTCACTTATCTGGGCCCCATTGACGGTCATAACCTGCCCAAACTTATTGACGTCCTGGGAAATGCTGGGCGTCTGGAGGGGCCGGTACTGCTTCACGTGATAACCCAGAAAGGGCGAGGCTACCGGCCGGCGGAAACTAATCCATCCAAATTCCACGGTATCAGACCCTTTGACATCAGTAATGGTGAGGTAGCCACCCGGAGCCATCCTACCTATAGTGAAGTCTTTGGCCAGACGCTTTGTGAACTGGCGGAAGAGGATGAGCGCATCGTGGCCATCTCGGCGGCGATGCTGTCCGGTACAGGACTTGACCTGTTCAATAAGAAGTTTCCTGAGCGGTGCTTTGATGTGGGCATGACCGAAGCCCACGCGGTTACCTATGCGGCCGGACTGGCAGCGGCTGGGCTGCGGCCCGTGGTAGCCATATACTCTACTTTTCTGCAGCGAGCCTATGACCAGATTCTCCACGATGTGGCCCAGCAGCACTTGCCGGTGGTCTTCATGGTGGATCGTAGTAGTCTGGTAGGCGAAGACGGGGCCACTCATCACGGGGTTTTTGACCTGAGTTATCTCCGGCAAATACCCGACATCATGCTAATGGCTCCAGCCGACGAGGCGGAATTGCGCCAGATGCTGGTCACCGCGCTTGCCGCTGACGGACCAGCGGCGGTGCGCTATCCGCGGGGCAGCGGCCCAGGAGCATCACTTGACCAGCCGCTGGAACCATTGTTAGTAGGCAAGGCGCAAGTGGTGCGTGAGGGAGCTGATGTGGCCATCCTGGCGGTGGGCAACCGTCTACATCCCGCCCTGCAGGCCGCCGAGCGTCTTGGTGAGGAGGATATTGACTGCACCGTGGTGAATGTTCGCTTTGTCAAGCCTCTGGATGAGCCGCTCATTGTCCACTTAGCTGACACCATCGGCCGCATCGTGACGGTGGAGGAGAATGTGTTGGCGGGCGGGTTTGGTGCTGGGGTGGCTGAGCTATTATCTGACCGAGGCTTGACCGATGTCCAGTTGGTCCGCCTGGGCATACCCGACCAGTTTATCCAGTACGGTGACACCGAGCTTCTTCGTCGCCAGTGCGGAATTGACGACGATGCTATCGCTGAGGCCACGGTACAGGTGTGTGCGCCCAGGGCCATTCACGCAGCTCACTAAATGCGGCGAATAAGTCAGTACCAGTAAATCTGCGCCAGCAGGAGGCACAACCTATGACTAAGCATTCATTGATGGTATGGTGTGGCTGCTTGTTACTGTTGACCAGCACGGTTATAGCGGTGGCTCAACCTGCCGAGCAGGATGACTTCCACCGCGGTATTAGCCTTTATGAGCAGGATAAGCTGACGGAGGCCAAAGTTGCCTTCCAGGCGGCGCTGGAAGTAACTCCAGAAGACCCGGTAGTGCTGACCTGGTGTGGCACGGTGGCCTTGCAATTGGATGAAATCACCGCGGCTATTGATTATCTGGAACAGGCCATCAAACTGAGTCCCGACTCTCAGGTGGCTCATAATAACCTGGGCAACGCCTATGCCGCTGCGGGGCGGCTGGAGGAAGCCGAATCCGAGTATCGGGCGGCTTTGGAGATCGCAGATGAGTATTTTGACGCTCACTACAACCTGGCTAATCTGAAAGCTCGCCAGGGTGACTACGTAACGGCTTATAACGAGTATACTCGCGCCCTGGCTATTAACCCTAATGACATTGATGCCCACATTAACTTCGGCTACGCTCTCCAGCAGACCGGGGAGAGCGCCAAGGCTATCCGCGAGTACACAGCAGCCTCCCAGATAGACCCGACAAATGTGGAAATATTGACTACTCTGGGGTCGCTGTGTCTGCAGTCCCGGCAGAATCAGCAGGCGGCTGATGCCTATCAAGCTGCTTTAGAGTTACAGCCGGACCTATCCGCAGCGCAATTGGGGCGGGGGACGGCACTGTACAATTTAGGAGAGTACGGGGCCGCTGCCAACCATCTCCAGCAAGCAACCGCAGCTCTGACTGACAGCTTTGTCGCCTTTTACAATCTGGGCTTGGCCCTGGCGGCCCAAAATAAATTCACCGAAGCCGAAGCAGCCTATAAACGGGCCTCCGACATTCAGCCGGATAATGCCAACTGCTGGAACAATCTGGGCTGGGCCCGGTTCCAACAGGGCGAATATACCGAGGCGGCCCAGGCATTCCAACAGGTCACCAGCCTGAACCCTGATTCTGAAGTGGCCCATGTGAACCTGGCCCGGGCACTGTCTCAAGTTGGACAAACGCAACCGGCCCTTCAGCAATGGCAGCTTGCTACCCGCCAGTTTCCCGGCAGCGTAGTCGCTCATCTGGGTCTGGCTAATGCCTACTATAACCAGAACAATCACAATGAGGCGTTGGCCGAGTATCTACGGGTGCTAAAGCTGGATGATAAAAACGCAGAGGCTCACAACAATGTGGGGTTGATATTCCTGGATCGGGGCAACCTGACTGAGGCCATCAGCCATTTCCAGAAGGCACTGGAGACTGATCCGGATTATATTTATGCTGTCAACAATCTGGGTGCGGCTCTCCAGCAGCAAGGGAAAATACAGGAAGCCAAAGCCCAGTATCAGCGGGCTTTGGAGATTGACCCTGATTACGGGCCAGCCAAGCAGAACCTGGAGCAATTGGAGGGCAGCAGCTCTACGGAGCGAGCACCTATCTAATGACTTCTGAGTCCCAATCTACCCACAACCCGGTGCAAACGGTGGGCCTGGTCTGTGCGTTGCACAAGCCAGGAGCAGTGGAGTTTGCCCGTCTATTAGTCCAGCGCCTGGAAGCGGCTGAGGTTCAGATTCTGGCCGAGGAGGAGCTGGCCCAGGTGGCGGGTGACACCTGCCAAATCCAGACCCGTGCCGACCTGGCGGCTGCGGCGGATTTGGTCATCGCTATGGGCGGGGATGGCACCTTGCTGGCGGTGGCCCACTATGCGGCTCCGGCCGGTACACCCTTGCTGGGGGTGGACCTGGGTAGTTTCGGTTTCCTGGCCGCCCAACCGCCGGCTACCGTCTTAGAACACCTGGAAGAGCTACTTGCGGGACGCTACTGCACGGAGTCCCGCTTAATGATTACTGCCCAGGTTCGGCGCGACGATGAAACCGTCGGGACGTACTTGGCCCTCAATGACATAGTCGCAGCCCGAACCTCGCCGCGCCGGATGATAAGACTGCGGGCAACTGTGGATGGCGAGCTGGTGGCTGTCTATCCCGCCGATGGCCTGATTGTTTCCACTCCCACCGGCTCAACAGCCTATAACCTGTCGGCCAAAGGCTCAATCGTCAGTCCCTCTGTGGACTGCCTAATCATTAACCCTATCTGTCCGCATACGCTTTATCTGCGCCCGCTCATTGTGCAATCCACCGCAACTATAGAAATCAGCCTGGAAAGCCATGGCAAGACTCCCGAGCCGGTAAGCCTGACTATTGATGGGCAGAAGACCGTGAATCTGTTACCGGAGGATACCATAGTAGCCACCCAGGCCTCCTGCCAGGCCATCCTGGTCAGACTGCACGAAGATTCGTTCTATGAGCGGCTGCGCACCAAGCTGAACTGGGGAGCAGAACGGTGAGGTACATGCAGTGTTCAAGGTAATTATTGATGCCAGCCGGTGTAAAGGATGTGGGCTGTGTGTCCACTTTTGCCCGCAAGATAACATTGAAGTGAGTCCCGAACTGAGCGAGACTGGATATCACCTGGCCCAGATTGTATCGGAAGAGGAATGTACTGGTTGTAAGATGTGTGTGTTGATGTGCCCGGATGTGTGCATTGAGATATATGAAGAAGTAGCTGAGGCAGCAGTCAATGACTGAGCGCAAGTTGATAGACGGCAATGAAGCAACTGCTGAAGGCGCTATTGCTGCCGGGTGTCGCTACTTTTTCGGCTACCCCATAACCCCACAGAATAAGATTCCCGAGTATATGTCCGAGCATCTGCCCCCGGTCGGCGGCGTGTACATCCAGGCCGAAAGCGAGGTAGCGGCCATCAACATGGTTTACGGGGCTGCTGCCACCGGAGCCTGGGTGATGACCACCTCCTCCTCCCCTGGTATCTCGCTAATGCAGGAGGGCCTGTCATATATGATTGGCGCCGAGTTGCCCTGTGTAGTAGTAAATATGGTCCGTGGGGGACCCGGGTTGGGTAATATCGGGCCGGCGCAGTCTGACTACTGGTTGGCGACCCGCGGGGCCGGTCATGGTGACGGCCGCTGCCTGACCTTTGCACCGGACAGTGTTCAGGAGCTGTATGACTTGACCGGTGAAGCTTTCACCATCGCCCAACGATACCGCAATCCAGTGATGATTCTGGCCGACGCTATCCTGGCCAATATGAAGGAACCGTGCCGTCTGCGGGAGCGTCGCGACCATCCCACCGAGCAGCCGCAGTGGGCGGTGGGCGGGACGCGCGACGGGCGCCCACGCAATATCATCAATTCTCTCTATGTTGATTTACCTGAGGAAGAACAGGTGAACTTGCGCATTGCCCGCCGATACGCGGAAGCTGCCCAGAATGAAGTACGCCTGGTTGAGTATGGCGCTGATAAGCCCCAGATATTATTGTGTGCCTACGGGACAGCGGCCCGCATCTGCCAGACGGCAGTGCAGCGGGCCACCCAGGCCGGCGTCCCCACCCGCCTGCTACGGCCGATAAGCCTTTTCCCTTTCCCCACTGAAACAATCCAGCGGTGGGCGGATTGCGTTGAGAAGATACTGGTAGTCGAATTGTCAATGGGACAGTTTATTGAGGATATACGGCTGGCGGTGGAGGGCCGATGCCCGGTGGAGTTGATGGGGCGTACCGGCGGAATGGTGATGACGCCGGAGGAAGTTACCGATAGGATTGTACAGATGGGCCAGAGCGATTGAGGCGTCTAAAAGATGAGTAGAGCAAGTTCGCTGCCACCAACTAACCAGGCCCAGGCGGTCTACACCTATCCGGATAGTCTGACCGAGGTGCCGCTGCGGTATTGCCCGGGCTGTACTCATGGCATTGCCCATCGGCTGATAGCTGAGGTTATTGATGAGCTGGGTATCCAGGAGCGGACGGTAGCCATTGCCACCGTAGGGTGCTCGGTATACGCCTATGAGTACTTTGCGACCGACGCGGTGCAAGCGGCCCACGGGCGGGGACCAGCGGTAGCCACGGGAATCAAGCGTACCCAGCCCGATACCCTGGTCTTTACCTATCAGGGCGACGGTGATTTGGCTTCCATCGGCTTGGCCGAAGTGATGCACGCTGCTGCTCGTGCCGAGAACTTCACGGTGATTTTCATCAATAATGCCGTTTTTGGCATGACCCAGGGGCAGATGGCGCCTACGACCCTCATGGGCCAGAAGACCACTACCACACCCCAGGGCCGCACCCGCCAGCAGGGTGGATACCCACTGAACATCTGCGAACTGCTGGCGCCGATAGCGGGGGTGGCTTACCTGGCCCGGGAGACCATGATCACGCCCAAGCACGTGATGCGGGCTAAGCGCAGCCTCAAAAAAGCCTTCCAGGTCCAGATGGACGAGCTGGGATTCTCGTTGGTAGAGTTGGTAAGCACCTGTCCAACCTGGTGGCGGATGAAGCCGCTGGAAGCCTTCAGATGGCTGGAAGAAGAGATGTTGGCTCAGTATCCTCTGCAGGTATTTGTGGATAAGACTGAGCAGAACGATTAGACGCCAGTAAGTGAGGCAATGGTTATGCGTGAAGAAGTATATATGGCGGGTATGGGTGGGCAGGGGGTGTTGCTGGCCGGTCAGACCCTGGCCCAAGCCGCGATGATGGTGGGCTTGGAAGTTTCTTGTTTGCCTCTCTACAGCCCCGAGGTGCGTGGGGGACGGGCGACTTGTACCGTGGTCATCGCCAATGACCAGGTAGGCAGCCCAGTGGTAGGCCATCCGGCGACAATGATTCTGATGGACAAGATAGCCGTGGAGAAGCATTTGGACAAACTCCGACCAGAGGGCCTGCTGGTGGTCAATTCTTCCCTGGCGGGAGAGGAATTTGACCGGGACGACATGACCACCATTACCATTCCCGCCAATGACATTGCCATTGACGTTGGCAGTGAACGGGCAGTAAATATGGTGCTCTTGGGTGGCTACACGGCAATGACCGAATTGGTTAGCCTCGCCGACATTGAGCAGGCACTGCGTGAGGTTATTCCTGAGCGCCATCATGCGCTGATGCCGGTCAATATCGCTGCCCTCCACCAGGGGGCACAGGCAGCAATGAAAGCAATCTTACCAACGAGGTGATTCACTATTCTTACCGGACTTGAGGAAATATGTGATCGTAGCCGTCAGCATTTCGACCGCCAGGACGTGGCGCGAGAAAAAGCATATAATCTATCCCGGCAGGTGGTCCGATCAGCGTCCATCACCATCAAAACCATCCATCGCGAGCAGATCAGTGAGGCGGATGAGCTGTTGGAGCAGACCAGAGAGCTGACTGCTGAAATGCTCACTGCCCTGGAAGATACGCCGGGGTTGCGCCATGGTGGCTTTGTCGGCGATGCGGAAAAGGAGTACGCCGAGGCCGCTATTACCCTGGCAGTGGTAACGGGCCACCAGTTGCCTACTCCCGAAGAGCTGGGAATTGATTATGCCCCGTGGCTGAATGGTTTGGCTGAGGCCGGCGGGGAGTTCCGCCGCCACATTCTTGACTTGATGAGACGTGATGAATTAGACCGAGCTGAGCAGTTTCTCAGCACTATGGACGAGATTTACCATACCATAATAGGTTTTGATTACCCTAAAGCCATTAGCCTGGGACTGCGCGGACGGGGCGATGCCCTGCGCGGGATGCTTGAGCGCACCCGGGGCGATTTGACCAACGCTCTGCGCCAGGCTCGCCTGGAACAGCGATTAGGGGAGTTTGACAAACGTCTCAGTCAATGATATAGTATGTTGGTGGATGTGGATGGAGCATGGCGCAAAGAGGGGATTAGGACCTAAGAGGGACGGCCATAGCCTGAAGTATGCCGTCAGTAGCCATAGAATAGCACCGGGTGCACGTCCAGAGGGTGATTAGACATGCAGCGATTCATAATCCTTACAGTGGCACTGCTATTAGTAATGTACCTATCCGGCTGCGGAGGCAGCACCGGCCTCAATATTACCCGAGATGACGGGCAGGACAATGGAGGCGGATACGAGCCGTCCCCTCCACCAAGTAATGGTGGGGGCACGCTTCCTCCCCCTCCACCCCCGCCGTCCCCTCCACCAAGTAATGGTGGGGGCACGCTTCCTCCACCTCCACCTCCCCCATTTGCTTAGGGGGATAGGGCTGTTGATGGAATAATCGTGGGGGCAGATAGGTAAAAGTCTGCGGCCCGGCGGCAATTCTGGTCATATCTCTGGATAGCAACCTGGCACCGGACATTACCCCTCGCAGTGCCTAACGCTGGCCGACCATCCCCCCACTTTCTCGCCTCCTATTGCCGATGGCCATTCCCTTAGAGTGCCGCTAAGACTTCATCCAGAATCTCAAAGTTGCGCTCCGCTCGGCGCCGTAGCCGGCTGGCTAATTGCTGTCGGTGGGCACTGTCTGAATGGGAAGTGGTCCGCAGTTCATCAACTGCCTGTATGAGGCGCTGGGAGGATGCCTCATCCGGTTTGACTACTATCTGCTCGGCCGTCTGGGCAAAGTAGTCTACCTTGGGGTCATAGGCAATGCCCAGTGCGGGCACAGCAGTAGAAGCGGCAAAGATTAGACCATGCAGCCGCATGGATACCAGCAGGTCCAGGGAGGATATTACTCCCAGAAGATCCCGGGGCTCGGTAATTCCCTCCAGGATAGCTACCGCACTGCCCCCAGCACCGGCCACCCGCCACGCCAGGCTCGTATCCTTTCCCGATTGGAAGGGAATCAACAATACCTGAGCTCCTATCTCATCACGGAGGTAATGGATAAGCCCAGCGACAGCCTCCTCTATCTCCAACTGCGGCCAACTGCGCAGCGAAATACCTATTAGTGGCGTCTCAGCGGATACCCCACAGCTCTCCAGCAGCTCCTCAGTACGCTCCGCCGAGCCAGGAGATAGCAGCAATGCCGGGTCGGCTGTAACATAGGCTGGCGGCTCAGCCACTCCCAGTCCGTAACGCAGCAACTGGGCGGACTGTTCATCTCTGACGGTCACTGCCTGAGCCTGAGCGGTAGCCGATGCCGTCAACCGCCACATTAGCCGCCGGCGCAGCGGGCCTATGCCCTGGGCGAATATCATATAGGGAGTCTTCGCCGCCCGAGCCAGGGCCAGCACCCCCAAATAATACAGAGGAGATAGGAAGCTGGTGGTGTCCTGGATAAGTCCCCCACCCCCGCAGATAAGCAAATCAGCGGCTCGCAACTGACGCCAGATAGCGGGCAGTGACCAGCGAGGTGCAGCCATGACACCATACTGGGCCTGGGTGCGGCGAGGATTGGCCGATAGTACCACCAACTCATCGCCTGGCCGCCGGATCCGTAATTGCTGGACGGTCGCCGCGAGGATTGCTTCGTCGCCGATATTACCAAAGCCGAAGTAGCCAGAAATGAGCAGTCGCATGGGCCTAATCCTGTGCGGGTGCCCGGGTCCGGTGACCGAATCGGCCTATCCCCCACACAATTAGCCACCAGACCAGTCCGAAGACAATGCCCAGCCACAAGCCGTGGGCTACCCGCAACAGGGAGACTACCAGGGGAGTATGGAGATGGCAGAAAGTATTGACAATGGAGACCTGGCCAATCGCTCCCAGCGTCAATCCCACCCATAGTCCCCGGCGCACCCCCCGGGCCAGTAGTATAAGCGATAGAATCATCACCGGATGAGCGAAGAATATTTCCTTGCTGCGCGGCCTGACCAGGAGAAGTCGGTCCAGCAACCAGCGCACCTTTATCTCCAGCCCCGAGATACCTATGCCCGGTTCATTGCCCGAACGCAGCAGCAACAAAGCTACCGTAGCCAACCCCAGCACAATTGCCAGAGCGTGCCAGTACCGCACTGCATAATCCAATGCCTGGCCCAATCCCGCCCGCAGAGCCAGCCCCTCGGCCTTACCCTCTCCCAATTCAGTGCGCACCTCCCAGTAGCGGTGCATTGACCGCGCCGCGAAGAAGGCTGCCACCACCAGCAGCGGCAGCAGTGCCGAGAGCTTTACTCCGCGAAACTGCTGGATATTGATCAGGTAGGATGTATCGGTCAAGCATCCGGCTATCAGCAGCCCGCCGGCCGCCGAGATTGCCGAAATGCGCAGGAACGCTATTACCCCACTGACCACCGGCCGGGGCGTTGGCCGCGAGCGCAGATGGGTAGTCAGTAGCCCCCAGATGGGGAAAATAAGAGCAGCGAATAGAGCGCCGAGCTGGCGCGATATATTCCAGCCGACCAGGCCTTCTACCGCCGCATCGGCGAATATCAAGACGGTAATAACCCAGAAACCGATCGGGGACAGGCCGACGATGGGCTGAATTAGCCACATTAAGGCGGCCCCAATGCCGGCAAATATCAGCGGCAGGGCCCAAGCCGGGAGTTTGACAGGGGCGAAGGGCCGGGCAGTACCCAACCGAAAGCCGTCAGCACGTACGCGGTCGGTGAGCCTGCGCAGATAGTCAACATTGACGTCAAGGGGGTCACCTTGATTGAAAAACAAGTGCACATAACACAACCGCACCTTGCGCTCGCGTACCGCTAAGCTGAAGCGGTCAATGGCCCGCTGGGGGCTGAGGCCAAGTAGCTCAGCTTCGCTGATGCTATGGGTGCGAATAAGCTGGTAATCCAGGTGGCGGGCCAGCGCCTTCTCCCCGTCCTGGGCGGCCAGTTCAATGTACCCAAATTGCAGTCCCAAGGCTTGCATTTTGGTAGCCACATACTCCAGCAGGCTCTGGTGACCCAGCACTTGAGTACCAGCAAACACCACGGCATCAGCCCCAATATCCTGGGCCGCTTGCAGAGCAGCATCCACCGCATCAGGTGTATTCACCCAATCCGGCCGCGGACGAGCGATGATTTTAAGACCCGCTGCCTTAACCGTTTCTACGGCCTCATCGTATCCCAGACCTATCTCGCCCAGTTGGGGGGCGATGCGGCGGAGTTTGATGTACCTCTCGTAGCTATGCGGATAGGCGGATGGCAGCTTAGCCTCTGTCTGCTGGATTATCCGCTTCCGGGCGGAGGGCGACAGCGACATTACCGGGACAATGCTGGCTTTGGTGGCACTGAGTAATCTATTGGTCTCGGCCAGTTCTGCCAGGCTCACCTCGGTGATAGCCACGTGAGTGATGCCGGTGGCCTTTAGTTGGGTCAGGAAGTCCTGAGGAGTTTTCCCCACCAGGCTGGCCGCCCGAGCCGCAGAGGCATAGTCAACCGCGACGGCCACCGTATCATTAGCCTGCTCAGCGCAGATGCGCAGCCATCCGACCCAGGCCGCAGCAGCTACCCCCGCAATAAGCACTACCAGCAGTACATTTTTTTGGAGTGTGTTCATTAATCACTACACCGTACCCGTTCGTTACCGAGCAGCCAGGGCTTTGACAATAGCCTGGCCGAATTCTTCAGCTATTGCCGGGCCATTGGCAGTAATGATCTCGTCAGCAGCCCACCTATAACAGACACCGCGATTACTCGCTTCATCGGTGCCACCTCCGGTCGGTATCATATCAGACCGCCTTCCAAATGTATAGTCACCGTAGTTCTCTCAAATGCCCTCACCAGGTCCAGCTCCCAACTATACTCCAGTGGCTGGGGCGAGGGGTTCGCGGGGAACTAACTGCTGCGCGGCTCGGGGCACTGACAGGGAACATGATGACACTTGGGACAGCCTTGGGCATACTTATCCACTGCAACCTGCTCCAGATCTATCCCGGCAATAGAGGCCAGCGTGCATAGCCAGGCCAGCACGTCGCCGAATTCTTCGCCCGCCTGCTCCGGGTCTCCCCTCAGCAACGCTGAGGCCAACTCCCCTACCTCCTCGGTAAACCACATAAAGGTAGCCGACAGACCCCGGTCGCTGTCCCTCTCATAATAGATACGCTCAATAAGCTGCTGGAATTGTTCAATAGTCATAGCCAATCCAGGAATAGTTCCGAGCTTTTTGTAAATGTCCTTCCCAGTCAGCCACAGATCATCTCTGTCCGGTCTGGGCAGTTAGCAGACCCTGATCTTGACAACAAGCGACAATGGTGATATTCTCATATTGTAATTCGTAGCAACAGTGCAGGAGTGGAGCTTGATGACCAAGTGTCCCGGCGAGGAGTTAACTGCGCGTCAACGCCGAATCCTGGCGGCTGTTGTAGAGGAGCACGTAGCCAGTGGAGCTCCGGTAGGATCCAAGACTGTCCACAATGAGTATGGAGTTGAGGCCAGCACGGCGACCATTCGCTATGAGATGGCCGAGTTGGCAGACCAAGGCTATTTGACTCAGCCCCACCCCTCCGCGGGCCGCATTCCCACCCAAAAGGGTTACCGCTTCCATATTAGCAAGCTGGAGACAACGACTTTACCACCGCTGCGCCAATCAAGTTGGGTTCACCGCCAATACCGCCGGATTGATACCGATATGGACACGGTGTTGCGGATCACAACAAAAGTACTATCTCAGCTAACCCGGCAGCCGGCTCTCAGTGCCGCAGTCAGCGTTATCCCGGCAGATATTACTGAAATACACGCTACACCGGTCAGCGCACACACCATTCGCATCAGCTACACCTACTCTGACGGTTCCAGTCAGGAACTGGTAGTGCGATCATTGCAGGCGTTAACTGGCCAGCAGATCTGGCAACTGGACCAGGCGCTGGTCAAACATGTACGGGGAAGGCAGGCGACTGATGCCGGTGAGCTGGAGAAGCTGCTGGCCGGCGATGGCGTCCCCGTCCCGCCGTCGGTCATTCGGTCCGTGGCAGCCCAACTGACCAGCAGTCGGCAGGGACCCGTCTATGTAGACGGGACAGCTCACATCCTTAACTATCCCGAATTCTACGATGAGCAGCGGCTACGCGCGCTGATGCAGATTCTGGACGAAGAGGCGGCTGTCCACCAGCTATTGCAGGCTACTGGGCCATCGGAAGTTACGGTGCTGATTGGCTCTGAGCACGGCAACCCGGCGTTGACCGATTGCAGTCTGGTGGCCAAGCGGTTCGGGGACTGGCCACCACAGGGCCGGCCCAGTTGCACCGTGGGGGTAGTAGGGCCCATGCGGATAGCCTATGGTCAGGTAATGTCAGCGGTAGCCTGTGTGGCTGATCATGCCGACTACTTGCTCAGTAGCGAGGCCTAATCGGACTATCGCCGGCGCGGACTCAGTCGCCCTAATCTGCTGTACCGGCCCAGATGATAGAGTTGCGTTAACTGTGCCCTCGCAGGGCCATACTAATTCCTGCGTCTTTTGACCAGCCGACGGCTGACGTACGCATTAGGAGAGAATTGATGTCTATGAGTAACAATCGGGATGGGGAGAAGTTATCGCTGGAGGGCGAAGAATCGCGAAAACTACCTCCGGGCGATGAGTTGGACGCCTCGGAACAAGAGAGCCCTGACCAGCAGGCGACCGAAAATGAGGCCGGCACCCAGGCGGAGCCGACCGGCGAGGACCTCCAGCAGCAGCTCCAGCAGCTACGCCAGGAATATGACAAAGAGCACGACTTGCATCTGCGGGCTGCGGCCGAGCTGAGAAACTATAAGCGCCGTGTCGCCCAGCAACAGGCCCAACAGATGCAGTATGCTCATGAAAGCCTGCTCAGCCAGCTCATACCTATATTGGATCACTTTCAATTGGCGCTGGAGGCAAAATCAACTGACCAGGCGGCGGCTGAGATGATTTCAGGGGTGCAAATGGTCTACGAGCAGTTGATGACCACCTTAGAGCAATTCGGGCTGCAACCCATTGAACCTGTCGGCGAGCCATTTGATCCTCAGCATCATGAGGCGGTAGAGCGCCACCTGGTGGCGTCCGACGACCCGGCCGCGGGCACGGTTACTAAGGTGCTACGGCCGGGCTACCGCCTCCACCAGCGGGTATTGCGACCCGCAACGGTGAAGGTAGCAGTCCCTGAAGATGCAACTGAAGACGAATAGGGCCGCCGTTGGGCAGCTATATTCGGGGCCTCAGACGACTAATGTCTGACGTTATTGGCTGTTGCGGGTTGCTCGGGTGATGGATGCTTGACAGGTACCAAACGGTCACATATAATTGCGACATTAAGAAGGATTATTGTCGGCGGTGTCGAAAAGGGTAGTAAAGGAGGCGCAATCAGTTATGCTGCGGGCCAACGTAGATGAGTATGCGAAAATACGCGTCGTTGGGGCGGGAGGCGGCGGGTCAAACGCCGTAGACCGGATGATTGAAGCCGGTTTGATGGGGGTGGAATACATAGCTATTAACACTGATGCCCAGGTGTTGGAGCTGTCGGCAGCCGACGAGAAGCTGCAAATCGGGGAGAATATCACCGGCGGCTTGGGTACAGGCGGCAATCCAGACATCGGGCGCCAGGCTGCCGAAGAGAGCCGGCAGGACTTGCTGATGGCCCTGGACCAGTCGGATATGGTTTTTATTACCTGTGGTATGGGCGGCGGGACGGGCACCGGCGCCAGTCCCCTAATTGCCGAGATCTCGCGCGAGTTAGGTGCACTGACCGTAGGCGTGGTCACTAAGCCCTTTGCGGTGGAAGGTCATCGGCGTGCCCAGATCGCCGAAGAGGGCCTTAAGCGCCTTAAAGAGCAAGTTGACACCCTTATTGTCATTCCCAACGACCGCCTGCTTCAGCTTACTGATGAGGACCTCACCCTCCAAGACGCCTTCGCCCTCGCTGACACTATTCTGCACCATGGCGTACGCGGCATCAGCGAGGTAATTGTCATCCCCGGCCTGATAAACCTGGATTTTGCTGATGTGCGCGCAGTGATGAAGGATACCGGCACGGCCATGATGGGCATTGGGGAAGCCTCCGGCGAGGACCGGGCTGCTGAGGCCGCTCAGCAGGCAATTGCCAGCCCCTTGTTAGAGACTGATATCCAAGGAGCGCAAGCGATACTGCTCAATGTTACCGGTGGGTCTGATTTGTCACTGAACGAAGTACATCAAGCGGCGCAAATAGTCCAGGAGGCGGCGGCCGGCGACGGCGGCCAAGCAGATCTGACGCTGGGGGCGGTGATTGACGAGCAGATGGAGGGGCAGATCCGCCTGACTGTACTGGCTACCGGGTTTGACCAGCCGCGGCCCGTGCGCCCGCGCCGCCGGGTGGCCGCTGCTGAAGAGGAAGAGCCAGGAGCAACCCCTTCCCGTGAGTCCCCCTTCCAAGAAGAGCTACCTACCTACGACGAAGACGATATTGACATCCCCGCCTTCCTCCGCCGGCGGTAGTTGCTAATAGCAATGGTTAATTGTTCCGAGGATCGCCAGCGGGGCGTCTTGCCCAGTTACGGTCTAATAGACGCCGATAAACTTGTTGTACCTGCTGGGCCACCCGCTCGGCGTCAAACCGTTCCCGCGCCCGCCTTAGTCCCGCCTGCCCCATTTGCCGAGCGGCAAGTGGATCAGAGAGCATTTCTTCGATAGCCTCGGCCAAGACTGTCGGGCTATTAGATGGCACCAGTAGTCCGGTTTCGCCATCAACTATGATCTCGGGCACGCCCCCGGAATTAGTCCCAATGACCGGTTTGCCAGTCGCCATCGCTTCTATTAGCACCCGTCCGAATGGCTCATTCACCGACGGCAGCACGAATATGTCGCAGAGCCGCAGCAGCTCCGATACATCCTCGCGGTAGCCAGTCCAAATTACCCGGTCCGCCACCCGCAGGTCAACCGCCAGGTCTTTGAGTTCGCCCTCATAGCTATTCTCCCAGAACGCCACTTCGCCCACTATCATCAGCTTAGCATGAGGGCGATTCCGGGCGACCATACTGAACGCTTCCAGCAGGGTTTTATGCCCTTTCCAGGGAGTCAGTCGTCCCACCATACACAGTAGTTCATCAGCGGCGTCCAGGCCCAGTTCCGCCCGCAACTGCAGGTCAGGCTCACCCGGGGTGAACAACTCCAGAGGTACGCCATTGGGGATATGCGTCACTTGAACGGGCAGGTTACTGAACTGCTCGGCCACGGCTGAGGATATGGCGATAATGTGGGGCCGCAGAGTTACTGCTGCCCGCCGCAACAGCCCCAAACCTTCATCCTCAGCCAGGATGTCCCGCATATGCCAAACCAGTGGTCGGCGGGATAGCTTCGCCGCCAGGCCACCCACCAGATGACATTTTAGTGAATTGGTGTGGACCAGGTCAGCCCCCACCTTGACCAGGGCGCGCCAGACAGAAAAAACCGGCCCACATGATGCCAACATATCAACGACATTGCGCACCATTCCACTGCCCAGGTCCTGGCGCTTTTTCTCCAACAGGTGGGTGGGTCTGAACACTACCAGACGGCTGGCATCCGCCCAAACTTCATCTGTCACCCACTTAGCATTCTGGCTGTGCAGCAGTACCGGTGTGAAATCTGCCTGATCCAGGCGGGCCGCCAGCTCAGTGAGGCTCTTTTCTGCGCCTCCTATATCCACCGCATGGTCCACAAAAGCTATGCGATACTGGGAACCGGTTGCTGTCACTTAGTTCTTCTCCCCATATGTTTAACGCAAATTTAGGTCACGCAAGGCCGATTGGAACCGCTGGGCCACGTGATCCCAGGTAAAGTTCTCCAATACCCGCTGCCGTCCCTCCATCCCCAGTCGCGCCGCCAGCCCAGTATCAGACAGCAGACGGGTGGCCGCCGCGGCAATTTCGTCTACACTTTCCGGGGCTACCAGCAGCCCGCTGACTCCCTCTTGTATTGCATCCCCCGTTCCTCCGGTACGACCACCGATTACCGGTGTTTGGGCCAGGTTGGCTTCCAGATATACCAGCCCCAGCCCCTCAATGGGCTGGCCTGTCAGGTCACGGCTGGGCATTATGAAGATGTCAGATAGGTGGTACAGAGCGGGCAACTGCTCCTCGGGTACATGCCCCAGCCACTGGATCAGCTCGCCGACACCACATTTATCGGCCAGGCGGCGCAGATTCTTCTGTTGGGGGCCAGTTCCGGCGATTAGATATCTCACCGGGCCGACCGCATTGGCAATCAGGGGCAAAGCCCGAATTACATTGCCGTGGCCCTTGCGCTGAACCAGTCGGCTGACGGTAAGTAGCACTTTATGGTCACCTATCTCCAGTTGCTCTCGTAGCTTCTCGGTCTCCTCGTCTCCGACCTTGAAGTCTGGCACGCGCACTCCACCGTATATGACATGAATCCGCTCTGGCTTAAGGCCCCGCCGCTGCAGTTGGCGGGCCGTATAGTGACTAATGGCCAGCCCGCCTGCCGCGCCTCTGATGACCAGATTTTGCGTCGCCCATTTGAGTAGGTTAGCGCCTGTCTGGGTCATCTCGCGTCCATAGCCCATGACCACATAGGGCACACCAGTGCGCCATTGTATCAGCTTGGCAGCGGGACCTTCAGGCGACCACTTACCCGCTACTACCAATTCCACTTCAGAGCCGGGTGGGGCTTCCCGTATTAGCTGGACCCCCCTGGTAGCCATAGCCGTGGCCACGTGAGCTTTGCTGCCCGCCGCCACCCGCACCACTGGGACTTCACTGCCGGCATCAAACTCGGCTGCTTGGGGGTGGTCAGTAGCGATGACCACAACCTGCTCGCCCGCTCGGATCAAAGCAGCAGCCAACTGGTAGCAGTAACGCTGAATGCCCCCCACCTGGGGCGGGAAGTCACCCGCTAACATCACTATGGACATAGTCTACGCATCCTCACAAGTCGCCCGGTATTGTCGGGCACGACACAGTGCAGATAAGCCTGCAACCTGACCGCCTGACTTTTGGTTTCGCGGTATGTCGGGAAGGAAAACCAGTCGGCAACGGGAAGTTATTGTATTGACTAACCCATATTCGCCAGGCGAGCGCGAAGTTCCTGCCTGAGCCGTATGTGAGGTCAAACGGTGGGGATGCTGATTATGACTTGCCGATGCTGGGCAGACCAAATCAAATATGCGCGGCACGGCCACGGCTGGAAGCATCCGGAAATTGCCTGGAACGGCCAGTTTCTGCTGAACAGCACGGTCGGCGTTATCAGTGCCAGTGCGGTTTACTCAATTGAGCTAAAATGCAATATCAGCTATCATGCTGTTTAGCGGCTAATCCTGGCCGCATATAGGGAAGGAGTAGCCTAACCAATAGTGGCAGTCAATGGCGAGACATACCTGACATTTGTCATACCCGCCTACAATGAGGCTGAACGTATCGGCAGCGGTATCGGGCAAGTCATAGAATACGCCGAGCAGCGTAATCTGCGCAGCGAGCTAATCGTGGTAGATGACGGCAGCAGCGATGACACGGCCCAGATAGCCCAGCAGGCAGCGGCGGGACGGATACCCGTGCAGGTACTGCGCAATCTTACTAATCAGGGTAAAGGATACTCGGTCAAACGAGGAATGCTGGCTGCCGGCGGCCGCTATGTGGGCTTCGTTGACGCGGACATGTCCACACCTATAGGGGAGGTGGACAAAGTACTCAGTGCGTTGGAGGCGGGGGCCCAAGTAGCCATTGGCTCGCGCACTATAGCCGGGGCTGTGATAGACCAACATCAGCCGTGGTGGCGCGAGCAGGCGGGGAAACTGTTTGGCCTGTTTACCCGGCTGGTACTGCTGCCCGGCATCGCTGACTCGCAGTGCGGTTTCAAGTTCTTCACCCGGGAGGCCGCCCAGGAGATATTCTCCCGCCAGGAGCTGTCAGGATGGGCTTTCGATGCTGAAGTGCTGTATATCGCCAGGCAATTAGGATATACGATCGCTCAGATTCCTGTCCGCTGGGCCGACGATCCTCGTACCAAGGTGAACATGGTGGGCGACGGACTGCGCATGGCCCTTGACGTACTGCGCATCCGGGCACTGCATCGGGGCTTGAAATCTCCCGATAGCGCAGATGGCCGGCACTGACTGGATGGGCTGGTTGACCAGGCAAAGGTAAAGGATGATGAATAAGCAGCAGGCACAAAAGCGAATAGAACAACTGCAGGAGCAGATTCGGCATCACAATTACCGCTATTACGTCCGGGACGAGCCGGTTATCTCGGACGCGGAATATGATCGGCTTTTCGGGGAACTGCAGCAACTGGAGCAGCAATATCCACAACTGGTAACCCCGGACTCCCCTACCCAGCGAGTGGGAGCGCCACCGCGCGAAGCACTGGGAACGGTCGAGCACACTATACCCATGCTCAGCCTGCAAAGTGTCTATGAGGAAGAGGACTTTCGCCACTTTCTGCAAACAGTTACTGACGAGACAGGTGATGATGTCAGCTTCGTCGCCGAGCCGAAGTATGATGGGCTGGCGGTGGAACTAATTTACATAGATGGCGTTTTACAGGTGGCTTCCACCCGGGGCGATGGGCTGGTCGGCGAGGATATCACCGACAATGTCCGCACCATCAGGACAGTGCCACTGAGGCTAATGGAGTCTGAGGGAGCCCCGCCGGTTCCTTCTGTGTTGGAAATACGCAGTGAAGTATTCATGCCAGTGGCCGCTTTTCAGCAGCTAAACCGCCAGCGCGAGGCCCAGGGCCAGTCGCCCTTCGCCAATCCCCGTAATGCGGCGGCGGGGTCGGTGCGCCAATTGGACTCAACCATCACCGCCGCCCGCCCGCTGGACATGTACGCGTATGCAGTGGGGCGAGCAGAGGGCCATGCCTTTTCAAACGAATGGGAGGTGCTCCAGACCCTTCCCCAGTGGGGCGTGAGGGTTGACGATCGTAATACTCTGTGCGCCAGTGCGCAGGAGTGCCTGGACTACTACCAGCAACTGGCCCAACAACGCGAGGGCCTACCGTACGAAATTGATGGAGTCGTGTTCAAGGTTAATGATTTTGCTCTTCAACAAGCCCTGGGCAGCCGTACCCGCAGTCCTCGTTGGGCAGTAGCCTACAAGTTCGCCGCTCGTCAGGCGACCACCACCATCAAGGATATCATCGTCAGTGTCGGTCGCACCGGGGCGCTGACTCCGGTGGCCATGTTAGAGCCGGTGCAGATAAGCGGGGTGACCGTCAGCCGCGCCAGTCTCCACAACCAGGACGAAATTGACCGCAAGGACATTCGCATCGGAGATACTGCCCTGGTCGAGCGGGCCGGGGATGTTATTCCCTATGTGGTTAAGGTCATCTCCGAACAACGGGATGGAACTCAGCAGCAGTTCCGCATACCAGATGAATGTCCGGTATGCGGCACCGAGGTACTGCGTACTGAAGATGACCCTATCGCCCGCTGTCCCAATCTTGATTGCCCGGCGCAGATTGAGGGACGGATTGAGCATTTTGCCTCCCGCACCGGGCTTGATATTGACGGATTGGGCGAGAAGCTGGCATTCCAACTGGTCGAGACCGGCCTGGTGAAGCGGTTGCCGGACCTTTACGACCTTACTCAGGACCAATTGACTGGCCTGGAGCGCATGGCTGACAAGTCGGCTCAGAACTTGCTTGACGCTCTGGAAGCCAGCAAAAAGACAACTCTGCCCCGCTTCCTCTACGCATTAGGTATATTCCAGGTGGGAGAACATATCGCCCACCTGCTGGCCGACCATTTTGGCAATCTGCCGGCAATTATGGACGTATCGTACGATGAGCTGGTAGCAATTCACGAGATCGGGCCGGAGATAGCTGCCAGCCTTCGCCGCTTTTTTGATGCACCTCAGCATCGCCAGGTAGTGGCGGAGCTGCTGGAGCGGGGGATACAAATTGAGCAGGCACAGCAGGTTGCCGCTACGCTGGCCGGAGTTAGTTTCGTCTTTACCGGCGCTCTAAAAGAGTTTAGCCGCGACCAGGCGCGGCAGGCAGTGGAACAACGGGGTGGGCGGGTCACCTCATCAGTGAGCCGCAATACTGGCTATGTGGTAGTGGGTAGCGACCCCGGCTCCAAGTACGATGCGGCGCGTGAGCTGGGGGTCAATATATTGGACGAAGAGGCATTCAAACGGCTATTGACCGAGGCTTAGCCCAGGCGGTAACCAAATCCTCTGACGGTTTGGATACGCTGGGGGTTATTGGAATCTGATTCCACTTTGGCACGAAGATTGGCGATGTGAACTTCTACGAGGTGAGTGTCTTTTTTCTCTCCTCCCCACCCGGCTTGCAACAATCGCTCGTGGCTGATGACTTGGCCGGCATTCTCCAGTAGCGTGCGTAGGAAGCGAAACTCGGTGGGCGTCAACTTCACCTCGTGGCCCTCGACTTGCACCCGATGAGCCGCCACGTCTATCTCCAAATCAGCGGCGGAGAGGACTTGTGGTTCGGCCGGCTCGGCAGCCGTAGGAGTTCTTGGACCGAGGCCAGCGGGGGCCTCTGTTACTTGTGCTCGGCGCAACACTGCCCGTACCCGCGCCACCAGTTCATTGAGACTAAAGGGTTTGGTGACGTAGTCATCGGCGCCGATCTCCAACCCGGCTACACGCTCAGCTTCGTCAGTGCGGCCGGTGACCATGATTACGGGGATGGAAGAACGCTGGCGAATATACCGAAACACTTCGGTTCCATCCACATCAGGTAGATTCAAGTCCAGCAGCACTACATCAGGGTGTGCCGTCTCCACCAACTCGGCGCCCTCTCGCCCTTCTGGCGCGTGCACCACCTCAAAGCCGGAATTGGCAAATTTGGTGACTATCGCTTCAGCCAGATCCAGGTCATCTTCAATTAGCAGTACTTTATACATTTGCATTGTACTTACATAGCCCATTCATTCAGAAATGGTCACGATTCCGGGTTATCACTGCTATTACGGGGCAGCCGCAGCGCAAAGGTGCTGCCTACCCCCGGCTCGCTTTGCACAGTGATCTCGCCACCCAGGTACTCAGCCATACGAGCGGCCATAGCCAAGCCCAGTCCGACCCCCTGGGTGCTGCGGCTAATTGCCTCGGGGCCCCGGTTGAAGGCTTCGAATATCTTGTCCTGCATTAACGGACTAATGCCCGGCCCGGTATCGGTTACTTCTATGGTCACGTCTTCCTCCCCGTTGCGCACAGTCACCTCCACCCGTCCGTTTTGCCCATTGTACTTGATAGCATTATCCACCAGGTTCAGCAGAATTTGCTCTACCCGTTGTGCATCAGTTACCAGAGTCACTGCTTCTTCAGGGAGGTGAGCCTCGACTTGTACCTGTGCCCGAGCCGCTTGGGGCCGCAACGCTTCCAAAACGGATGTCACCGACTGACGCACATCAGCAGGGCGCTTGTCAATAGATATCTCACCGGCTTGCAGGCGTGACCAATTCATCAGATCCTCTATGACTCGACCCAGCCGTTTGCAGGCCCGTTCCACTCGGCCCAGATATACCCTCTGTTCTTCAGTAACTGGCCCGACTTCCTCATCTATGATCAACTCAGTATAGGCCTGCAACGACGATAGCGGAGTACGCAGCTCGTGGGATATAGCTGATATGAACAGCTCCCGGGCTTTCTTTATCTGAGCGCGATCGATAGCTACCGACGCCATTCCCGCCAATGCCCGCAGCAAGCGGGTCTTCTGGGGAGAAATGGACTGTTTGGAGTGCGGATTATCTGCGGCTATGGTGCCCACCAGCGTCCCATGGGCTCGCAGAGATACAAACAACTGTTCGCGGCGGTCGTCGTCATTTACCTCTTGCTGTGAGTCGGCATATACGATGATATAGGGAGCATTACTCAGCGCCGCGTCCACCAGCGGATTCTCACCACTTTGCAATCGGTGGGTTTGGTCGGAAATATCAATAACCGTCCCATCAGACCGAGCTTCCACCGCACCCCGCAGAACCCGCTCGTCATGGTCAGCCAAGTACATCTGCACGCGCTCAAATCCAATGGTATTAGCAGCATTAGAGGCGATGCGATTCAAAACTTCATGCAATTCGGAAGTCTCAGTTATCGCAGCCGCTGCTTCAAATAAGGTCCGGGCCCGAGCCTCTTCCTCCCAGGCTTGAGCCACCGCCGCCTCCAGCCGCTTACTGCGCTGCTCCGCCAGGCCACGGAGCCGCGCATTGTGAACAGCTACGGCAGCCTGGGCAGTTACCAGTTGCAGAATATTCTGCTGGGTGCCCGACGGCGGTCCCGAGACAGGGCGGGCGACGGTTAGCACCCCAACAATCTCCTGCTCAACCCGGAGGGGAATGGAGGTCACATTGTGGGTAGTGCTGCCCTCTGGTGCGGGCAGATCGCGATGGACGATCTGGGACTGTTGAACCGCACTCCAGGCGAGGTCCTGCACTTGCACATAGAGCTGCTCGGCCACGGTCCGGCTAGGCCAATGGGTAAAAGTCTGCTCAAACTGGGCATGCTCCTTATCAAGTATCTCAATCCACGCACAACTGGCTGAGCAAACCTCACCGGCGGTCCTAACAATGCGCTGCATTACCTCGGACAGATCCTCGCCGGCACTAATAGCCATAGTTATGTCCATTAGCCGCTGGGCAAGGTCTGAGCTGCGTTCAGTTTGCCGACGCTCCAAGGCAGTGCCGACTACTATGGCCGCCTCTATCCCGAACACCTGGAGCAGGTGCTGAGTAGTCTCGGTACCTGTCCAACGATCCCGGAAGCCAAAAAATACAATGCCCACAAGTTCTCGTCCCCGAGTCAGAGGAAGTACGCCCCCACTGCGCAGCCCTTCACGGACCATCAGCTCTTGCAGGGCGCTCTCGCCTAAGTCGCGGTAGAACGTCTCCCAGTCATCTATGAGGGTTGGCACGGACTGCTCACTGAGCTTGTATTGTGACAGGTTGTTGGTTAGGTGCCCGGCAAGCTCATTGGTATGCTGGGGGTTGAAGCCCTCGTAGGCAGTAATCGGTTCAGCGCCCGGATCCCCTATCCTTATTACGCTCAGGGCAGCATCATAAGGCAGCAGGTGGCTGAGGGCCACTAAGACCTCCTCGGCCAGTGCCGGTAATTCCTCCGTTGGCTCTAACCTTTCAAGGGCAGTGACCAGACTTACCAGTTGGGCACTGATCCCCTGTAGTTCGGCGGCTAATCCCGAGGTGTCCTCCGTTTCTACCGCGGTCAGCAGCACTGCTTGCGGCACCTCTCCCTCGGTGCCTATGCCGGTGCAAATCAGCCTGACTGTAAGCTGACGTTTCGCCAGACATAACTGGCCCTCGGCCTCAAAACTACCCCCGTGGTGGAGGACCTCATCCAGTTGGTCCTGAAACTGGGGCAAAACTTCCAATAGTTGGGTAGGCGGATGGCCAATTATCTGTGTTGCCTGGTCACCCAGTTGCTGCCTTAATTGGTCACCAATGTCAATGACGATTCCTTCAGGGTCACACAGCAGTGTGTAGTTGGGTGAGTACTGGAGTAGCGCTTTCATTAGTCCCCGACCCGCAAGCCCATGGGGTTCGGTTACCTCTCGGTCGGCAACCGGCTTTATGCTGACTACCAATCCCCGGTAGTTCTCCTCATCCATAATCCTTGCCACTCGGATGTCACAGAGCTGATAGTGTTGGTCTCCCCGACGGACAAAACCTCGTACTTGTAGGGCATTGGGCCCGATGCGGCGCTGCACGAGCAAGCCGGAGGCGGGCGGAGGCTCCTGTTCGGGTTCAGTACTGAGTAAATATTCCACAGTCTGGCGAAAATCTTCGGGGGGCGTAAACAGAGAGGCCACGTGTTGGCCAGATAGCTGTTGGCCCGAGTAGCCCAATAGTTGTTCCGTGGCTTGATTGGAGAAGGTGATGATGCCGGCCGGACTGGTGATAATGATGGCTTCGCCACTTCCAGCTATAACTGTCTGGTAGGTATTCTGCAGGTAGCGGGCTTGGGCTTGGAGATTGCGATGCTGGTGGCGTTGTCGCAATACTTGTTGGGCATGCCGAACGACCGGTATTAGTTCTTCATCCCACTGCTCATGTCGGGCGACGTAATAGTCAGCACCTTGGAGCAGAGCCCGCGCCCCCAACAGCTCGTCACCTGCCGATACAGTTACGATTATATAGGCGCGGGGGGCCAATTCGCGGAGCCGTTGTAGGCCCGACAGTCCTCCGCCCTCCGGCATATTCAGATCCCACAGGACAATATCGTGGCCATTCTGGGCAAATGCTTGCTCGCAGTCCGACAGTGACGTCGCCGGCTGAGCGTGCCAGTCCGGATGGCGCTTTATGATGTGCCTGGCTAACTGCTCGGCTTGTTGTTTGTCTGCGTCTGCGATCAGTAGTTTCATTACTGTTGCCCACCAATTATTTGCTCCCCTCAGTCAATCCGGCAACCATGCCCAACTCGAACTCGGCGCGGTAGCACTTGGCCCTTGTTGTCAGGTTCATAGCATGCTGTGGGGATTGGTATCACCAGCCAATAGATTCCATGGCGCCCGTTATTGACATTAGCGCCGGTCCCAAAACTACAATAAACAATGCCGGCAAAATGCAAAATATCAGCGGAAACAGCATTTTTACTGACAAAGTCGCCGCCAGTTGGCGGATCCGGATGCTGCGGCGGTTACGTAGCGAGTCGGACTGGGTACGTAAAGTATTGGCAATACTAACCCCGAGCTGCTCAGCTTGACGCAAAGCGGCCACTAACATTCTCATCTCCATAAGATCCACCCGGTCGGCCATGTCTGCCCATGCTTGCTGGCGCGCCTTGCCCAGGCGCATTTCCGTCAGTACCCGACTGAATTCATCAGGCAAGGGTCCGTCCTTGCGCTTGGTAACTACCGCCAGGGCACCATCTAAACCAGTCCCAGCTTCGGCACTAACCACCAGCAAGTCAATAATATCGGGCAGGGCTTTGCGGATTTGGTTCTGACGATTGCGGATCATTCCCGTTATGAAATAGTCAGGTGCCAACGCACCAATCGCCAGCACCCCTCCAGCCATCACCACCTTGGGTAGAAGCGGCCCGGGCCACATTAGCACCAAGGCGAGAAATCCCACCACTCCGACCGCCGCACTGGCCACTTTTATCGTCAGAAAAGTGGATACCCTTAGATACCGGGGACTACCCGCTTGGTCTATCTTGTGCCGGGTGGCCGCGATAGCTTGCGAGGGCATGAGACCCATTACCTGATCTCGCAGTCGGCTCAGGGCAGGGGCAATCAACCGCTGGTAGATGGACTTGGACAACTCGCCATCCAACGAAGTGCCCTGTCGGACTATGTAATTTTGCCCCACCGCTTCCACTCGCTCCTGAACCCGCACTGCTCGGCTCTCACCCACAAAGACTACCACGAGGGCAGCGATCATACCGAAGACTAATATCCCGATTACTATGAACATATGCTACCCCTTCCTCCCGATGTTTACCTTCCGTTGCCTTGGTTTAGTTCGCACCGGCGACAGCCAGCTATTAGTAATCAACGTCAACCAACTTTTTGATAATAAGTCCTCCCATGAGCATCAACCCGCCACCGGCACCTACCAGCATCAGGCCCAACGGGGTGTTGAATAGAGGGGCCAGATATCCTGGATTAAGCAAATTAACCGCAAAGGCAATACCGAACGGCATCGCCAGCAGGATGCCCGCCGACAGTCGCCCCTCGGCGGTAGCGGCAGCTACTTCTCCGGACAGCTTCACTCGCTCACGGATCATAGAACCAATGTTACCTAAGACCTCGGCTAAGTTGCCGCCGACTTCTAACTGTGTCTGTACGGCCGCTACTATCAACTCCAGGTCGTAGTCACCGGTTCGCATTATCAGATTATCCAGAGCTTCTGCCAATGATGCTCCAAATTGAACCTCTTCCACTACCCGGCCAAACTCCTCAGCAATAGGAGGATGCATCTGGGTCTGAATAAGCTGTAGGCCCCGCATGAAAGCAAAGCCGGATCGTAGCGCTGAAGTAAGCATGTCCAGCGCATCGGGAATCTGAGCACTGAGTGCCTTGGACCGTTGCGACTGGCGAGCTTTTAGTATCCACCAAGGAATAGTGCCCGCGAAGGCACCCATTGCCACGGCCATAATCCACCCCCGTTGGGTCAGTAAGGCGCCACCCGCCGCCACAAACCCCAGAGCACCCATTATGCTAACTAACTCAGAGGGGCGCAGTAGCCATCCAGCCCTCAGGATCTCAAGCTGCAACCGTTCCCACAAGGAAGTGTATCGCAGTATACTACTTATCAGCGGCGCGCGGTCAAAGGTCCCGGCCACAATGTCCTGGGAAGAGGGCACCGACGATGACGTACTGTCGGTATCGGAACTCATTGCCGCTAATCGCTGACGAGTGTGAACTTTCTTCGTCCATACCAACCACGTCGCTATTCCTATGGTCGCCATGGCCAGCAACCCCGCGCCTAACGGTATCAGCAGATTCACGTTATCTCCTCCTCGCCTCAGGCTGATTAGTGGAAGTGAATATGTCAGAGGGCAATTCTATGCCCTCGGCCTTTAGGATATCCATAAACAAGGGGCGTACCCCGGTGGGCATGAATTCCCCTTTTACTCTTCCATCCTCGGCGACCCCATACCGCTTGAAGAGGAACAGGTCCTGAATAACTATGCCCTCACCTTCCAGCCTCTGGACCTCGGTAATAGAGGTTATCCGCCGGGAACCATCACGTAGCCGGTTTTGATGCACAATCAGGTGCAGAGCCGCAGCAATCTGCTCTCGTATGGCCCGGGTCGGCAAGTCCATCCCCGCCATCATTGTCATAGTCTCCAGGCGGGCCAGCGCGTCGCGGGCGGTGTTGGCATGGAGCGTAGTCAGCGAGCCGTCGTGACCGGTATTCATGGCCTGGAGCATATCCAGGGCCTCGGCCCCCCGCACCTCGCCGATAACAATGCGGTCGGGACGCATGCGCAACGCATTCCTGACCAACTGGCGGATGGTAATTTCACCTTTGCCTTCCACATTGGGCGGTCGGCTTTCCAGAGTGATGATATGGTCCTGTTGCAATTGCAGTTCGGCTGCGTCTTCGATGGTGACAATCCGCTCAACGGCAGGAATAAACGAAGATAGCACATTCAGGGTAGTGGTCTTGCCGCTGCCGGTACCTCCGGACACTAAGATATTGAGCCGCGCTTGCACGCATGCCTCCAAGAACTTTTTCATCGCCTCAGACAAAGTCCCAAACGAAACCAGATCAGCAGCAGCAAACGGCTCCACGGCGAACTTGCGTATTGTCACACAGGGTCCATTGATCGACAAGGGAGGAATGATGGCATTAACCCGCGACCCGTCCGGCAGCCGAGCATCCACCATAGGCATACTTTCGTCCAGTCGCCTTCCCAACGGGGAGATTATCTTCTCAATAATCCGCATCACGTGCCCGTCATCCATAAACCGACAGTCAGTCAGCTGGATCTTTCCCTGTTTCTCTATAAATATCTGGTGGGGCCCATTGACCATAATCTCGGTGATGTCCGGATCATCTAACAGGGTCTGAATAGGCCCATAACCAAGCACTTCATAGATGACTTGCTGCTGGACTTCCCGACGAGTTCGCGAACCAATTGACAGGTCCCTGTCAGCCGCCGCTTGGACGGTGAGATACTCAATCCGCTGGGCTAACTGATCCTCATTCATGCGCTCCAGTACCGAAAATTCGGTCTCGGTCAGCAGCTTCCGGTGGACCAGCCGCTTGAGCTTGTCCACGTCATCAGCGGCTTGAGAAGTCTCTATCTCGTGGGTTGTTTCAACTGCCGTTAGTCTCATCTATTATGTGCTCCGGTTTGGCCCGGTAACTCGGCAATTATTTCCTTGGTTAGCTTGCTAATACTCTGCGCTATGCGCGAGCTGGGTGCTCCCAGTATCACGGGAATTCCTTCGTTTACGGCCCCAGCGACAGTGGACACATCTTCGGGAATCTGAGCACTGGGCGTCCACTTAGTGGCCTGGCGCAAGTCAGCAATACTAAACGGGTTGCGACTGGCAGTGCGATTCACCACCAGCTTAATCCGCTCGCTGGGTAGTTTCTTGTCAATAAGGCTATCCAGCAGGGCAGCAGTGCCACGAATTGCGGCCAGGTCCAATAGATACGTAACCACAATTACCAGATTGGCCCGGGATAGGACATAGCTGCTCAGCGGCTCAATCAGGGGAGGAATATCAAACACTATGAACCGGTAGCCGCGCCGCAGTACCCCCAGCAACTCAGCCAAGTAGGCGGTAGTAATCGTGCTGATGTTGCTGTTTTCACCTTGCTGAGGAGCTGATAATACCTTTAGACCACAGCTATGTGTCTCCAAATATGACTCAACTAAGTCCAGTTCTAATTCGTCATGCGCTGCCAGTTCAGTCAGGCCCCCCTTCTGGGGGAGGTCTAACATCAGGGAAACGTCTCCGTACTGACCAATAAAGTCCACCAACACTACCTCACCGGCAAATTGTTGCTGGAGACATACTGCCAAGTTGGTGGCGATAGTAGTTTTCCCTATTCCTCCTTTGGCGCCGGTGACCGCGATAGTCACGGGCATTTTGGCCGGGTCGATGATCAGCTCATACTCGGGCCGGTCCTTGCATTCTTTCAGCTTTGCCATTTCTCGTACCGTGTTTTCCAACGTCTCGGCGGAGGTCGCCATCGGCAACACTGCCCGGGCGCCGGCCTGCATGGCCTGATGGAGAACTTCTTTGTCCTCTTCGCCATTGTCGGTCAGGATTACACATGCTGTTTCCGGCGAAGCTATGGCTGCCATCTGACAAGCATCTAACCCACTGATGCCGGGTAGCTCAGCATGAACGAGGGCCACGTCGGGAGATAACTGCGCCGCCATCTGGGCTACCTCCAGCCCGTCGCGGGCATAGCCGACGACCTCTACCTCCTTCATACCATCCAGCTTATTGGCTAGCTCTTCGGCTTGGCCGGGTTCATTTTCTGAGATTAGCAGCTTTATCATAATGATCTATACTTTATGCTCTTAGTTGGCGGTTATCTCCGGTTCAGTAGCCCCGGGAACGCCTTCCGGCCCTCCGGGCATAATGTAGGGGGTAACCACAATTATTAGCTCGGTCTTGCCCTCCTTGAATTCTTTGTGCTTGAACAGCTGTCCGATTATGGGAATACTGCTCAGAATGGGAATCTTGCGGACAACTCGCGACTGCTCGTGCTGTACCAATCCTCCGATGATCAGGGGAGTGCCGTTGTCAACAGTGACCGTGGTCTGAGCCTTGCGCGTCCGGAAGGCAGGCACGTTTATGCCCCCAATGGCTACCTGGGTGGCCAGGTCAATTGACGAGACTTCCGGGCTTACCTGTAGCCGGATTCTATCTTCTGACAGAATCTCGGGGGTTATCTTCAAGACCACACCATACAGCTTGTACTGGATGGTGACGGTGGCTACCCCCGCCTGGATTTGAGGGACGGGTATCGGCACTTCACCGCCCACCACCATTTCGGCCGTCTCCCCGTCGTCCACCAGGAGAGTGGGTTCGGAGAGAATTTTGGCCAGATCCCGCGTGGCCAGTGCCTCTATTTGGAGACCCACAGGGTCAACCCCAGTGCGGCGAGCGTTCTCTATCTGCACGACAAAGGGCTGGTCGCGGAATGATTCGTCTTCCTCAATTTGCCCCCAGTTTATCCCCATCCTGTCCAGGGCACCCCGGTTGATCTCCACCACTTTGGCCCGGACCAGCACCTGGCGCTTGCGGGGATCGGCTGCGGAAGTGAGGTTGACTATTTTGGTATCTGGCTCAAACAAGCCTATCAGCTTTGCCACATGCTCAGCCTCTTCCGCGTCAGCTACTGCTCCCTTCACCACCAGGGCCTTGCCCTCAATTACTTTCACCTGGAGATGGTTACCCAGAGCGGCTTGCAACAGGTCGCGCTGGGCGAATAATGGCACCCGCGGCTGGTCGGAGACAGTAACCAAATTGATCACATCGGCCTCCTCCCCAAATGCCGCCAATAGCGAATCTACGCGCTGCTTGGCCGTCTGATCGGGGGCTTCGCCCTCCACGACCACAGTGCGACCCTTCAGACCCCATACTTGGTAGGGCCATCCGATAGTCGCGGCGATCTCCTCCACTGGCGACGCAGCCGTGACCGGGCCTACGGTTATTAAGTTATTGATTTGGACTCCGTTCTCCGCCGCAGCAAGGATCTTACTGGCCCTTTGGGCTTCGGCCTGGGACTCGGCCTCTCCCATAACCAGCAGCGTGGTATCGTCCCAAGCTACATAGGTAAACTTATCCCCCAGCAACTCCCGCAGCCCCCAGGCCCGCCGCTGGGATGGACTGAGACCAGCTCCCTCTACGGTGACCAGGTTTACCACCTCAACCTGTTCCGCCAAGCCCTCAATTACTCGGTTGGTCCGCTCTAACTCGCCGCTGTTAGGTACTTGCCCGTCGATCAGCAGTGTCCCGCTGTCAATCACCTCATAGTGGAATTGGGGCCCCAGCAATCGCCGCAACTTGGCCGCGAGCTGCTGAGCTTGCTGAGCGGCAGTTACTACCACGCCTAATTCATGACGTCCTTGGCGATCCCACACGTAGACCTTGGTCTTACCAGCCTGCTTGCCGTAAAGCAACAATTCATCCAGTGAAGAGACCACCACATCAGCCACGCTCGGGTCAACTACCGCTACCCGGTGCATCCGCTGAAACCGCAGGATGGTACTGCCTCCCTCTTTGAGGACTACCGCTTCGCCGTAGGCAGTTCCTGTCGCGGCCAGAAGCAGTACCGCCAGCGACAATGTGGCCCCTAAGCGCCAGGAGTGTGTCCGTTGAGTTGTTAGATTTTGCTGTAACTGGTGAGTGTATTGCATAATTTGTTAGCCTCCTTTGTTAGTGCTGGCATACCTGTAGCTGCTCAAGGCGTTACAATTTCTCGCTGGCCGCCGCGGATTACCTCCACTGTAGGTTTAGGAGGTCCCGCTGGCGCTAATAGCCCTTCAGTGGGCACAGGCTGAGCCAACTCTGACGGCGGCTGCTCTTTTTCCACCTCCTCTCTTTTGAACTCGATGCCGGTGATACTAAACAGGTCAGTAGGTTGCAGGGCCTGGTATTCTGTTTCACCCCTGCGCCTCAACGCCAGGCGGATGGTTCCCTGGCCATCGCTAATAATCAGTCTTTGGGCATCCTTGGGCGTCACGGATAGGGTGGCGTTGGGTTGGGTCTCGGCTTTAGGCTCCGCCCCCTCTTCCTCCCCTACACCCCGCTCTCGGCTAAGTATGGTCGTCTCGCCGAGAGCCAGTAGCTGGACATTCTGCAAGACCGTGCGAGTGATCACCTTATCAGCTATCTTAAAGGTGACTACGACGTCCACGCGGTCCCCCGGCTTCAGGAAGCCAGCCACGCCGATAATCGGATCCAGCGCCACGGTCACGGCCCTCATCCCGGGCGGCACCACATACGCTAGGCCCAAGGGTCCGTTGTGCTCGCTAATCTGCTTCCTTATAATCGGCTGGCCGGCAGGTAGCTCCTCCAGGGCAATGTTACCCTGAATCGTATTCAGATCTCGCACTGCATCCGCCGGAGCTTGACCCTGCGGTACTATCCGTGTTTCAACCATCTGAGTGGTCAGCAATGCATCCTTATTGATGGTCTCAACGGGCACTATTACCTGCACCGGTAGCACTACCGGTTTTTCTGGCTGCCGCTGCAGACTACTGAGGTAGACGTAAGTCAACAGCGCGGCCAGCAAGCCGCACAGCACTGCGATGGTGATTGCCAGGCGTCGAGTCATTCTCATGAGCGATACCTTCTTTCAATTGCTGTGATGTAGTACTGTGACATCTCTTTCATCTACGCTCTTGCTACTATTATACCACAGTTTCGCTCATTTACACCACTATTGTGCCTATACGCCCCGTCAGATGTCTCCCTTTTGGCAGCCGTTAAGTCCGATTTGTGTTGATTGGATGTTATGTATCTGGAACCTAAAAGTGCACGCCGGAACGGACACTTCGGTGCCATGAACAAGGTATAATGACGCCCCGGAGCGGCGTGGGGGGTTCTCTTAGTCTTAGTACTGCTGTCATCAAATTCTGGGTTACTGACCATATTATCATTCCCGACGCATTACCACTTGGGTGCGCAGTGTCACCGTCTGGCTATCGGGACTATCAGCCAACCCGGAAAACAACCCGCCGGTGACCAGCGGATGCGGATAGGTAATCGTCACCTGCACCTGAGCACCTTGGGAAGCACTATTCTCGGCATCAGCCCCACTACCAATATCATCCAGGGCATACCACTCACTCCAGCCCGACGCGTAAAGCCGATATTTCAGATGTATCTGAAACTGCTCGGTGTCTTGAAGCGGTGAGCTGGATTCAATGCGATCGGTAATCTCAGTGGTAGTGGCGCCGGTGGCAGCTATCCGTACTCCCTCCCGGGCTGCTTGCTTAAGACCCAGGACATCCCGGAACAGGAACCCAAACTCAATGATGCCAAACAGTAGTACCACCAGGATAGGGGCCACAATGGCCATCTCTACCGTGACCGTTCCGAGAGTCTGACGGTGTTCAATTTTCAGTCCACTTTTGTCTTGTGTCCCATCAAGAATTGTCATTCTCCCCACCCCTTTCTGGTACTGGATGGTTATAGTTTCACAATCGTCATGCTTATAACTGTCCCCAGGGCAATAGCAATTGCATAGGGTAACCGCGGCCCACCTGCATCCTCTTCAATACGCATAGGCACCTTACAGGCCACTCGCAGATAGCAGGAGGTCACCAGTGATTTGAGTTTACTAATCAGAATGCCGTTGTACAGTGAAATGGCGATGGCCAGAACTGCTCCCACCCCGGCGGTGGCCACGATCGTCCACAGCAGAAAAACCGGGCCTTGCAATGCCCCCACAGCCATAAGCAATTTAATGTCTCCCCCACCTAAGATTCGCCCCAACAATCCGCTCATCACAAACAACCCCAGCCCCACAGCAATCCCGCCGACACTCATCAGCAGCCCCGCGGTGCCATCCGCGACTGCATTCAGTATCAACCCCACCCCCATAGCTGGTACAGTGACTGCATTAAATATCTTGCCCCAACGGACGTCGGTGTACACGGCTATGGCAGCCACAATTAAGGTAATAGCTCCGAGGATCCCGGCTATCATTGGCCGCCTCCCTATGATAATATGGTTAAGAGTGTGAGGGCGAAAGAGAATATCTATTGTCGCCCATGTCCAGTCATTAGTGCGATGTTGGGAGAAGGGGCCGCTAAGACTATCCGGGTTTTCTCCCCCGGGCCTTCGTACCTGCGGCCCTTCCTCCCATTTCGGAGCATGGCCCCTGCCGGGTATGGTTCGTTACAACGCTCCGCCAGAGATAGTGTGAAAGGCTTCCGAGCTCCGCGCTATGGTCATCTTCAGCGTACAGCCGAAGCCGCGCCAGGTAAGGACAAGACCGGCGACAAGTATCGCTATAAGCAGCGTATACTCTATCGTCGCCAGGCCTGCCTCGTCTTTGATTAGCGTCTGTAGTGTCTCGTACACCTTTATAGCTCCGATTTGCGTTGATGGAGTTGAACATAGAGTAGTCCAACTCCGGTTCAGATGAGCTGGCCGCAGCCAGCTCGACGCCTTTGAGCAAACTACGAGGTGCTAGTAGCCGTATCAAAGGCGCTGGTGGAGCTGCTTACT
>SDBU01000052.1_pt1 | contig 147044 bp, 202 predicted proteins | sample 2277071 | NCBI WGS metagenome assembly SDBU01 (sample SAMN10397929, study PRJNA504765) | marine sediment metagenome | isolation source: marine sediment core GS08_GC12, 126 cmbsf | place: Arctic Ocean: Gakkel Ridge, Loki's castle | collected 2008
GAAGAGGACGAGGACGAAGATGAGGATGAAGAGGACGAGGACGAAGATGAGGATGAAGAGGACGAGGTTGAGGAGCCCAAAGCCCCTAAGAAATCGTCTAAGAAAAAGAAATCCAAGTCCAAATCCGATGATGAAAAACCGAAGAAATCATCCAAGAAAAAGAAGTCAAAGCCGAAGCCTGAAGAGGATGAGGACGATTATGACTTTGGTGTTGATGAGGATGAGGACGACGATTGATCATTGGGCTTGACCTCGCTCCAAACGCGACCGGTGTAGCTATAATTGGAGGGGACGGCAAGTTTGTCTATTGGGAAACGATAACGTCCCCTCTAATTTTGAATCCGTATCGTCGGATACAGTATTCTCAGGGTCGGATAAGAACGTTGGTTAAGGTGTTTAGGATCAAAGAGGCGGCTATTGAGGATTATGCTTTTGCCCAGCATGGTCAGGGTGATGCAACTGTACGTGAGCATAGTGGTATAATACGCAATATGTTGGTTGAGATGGGGATCAAGGTGTTTCTTTATGGGATTTCAACTATTAAAAAGTTTGCGGTTGGGGATGGGAAAGCAGGTAAAGATGATATGCAAAGAGCATTTATCAAACTTACGAGAAAACGGAAAGATATTACAGAACATGTTATAGATGCATATTTTATTGCTCAAATACATTATACAAATTATCGGTTGAAGTTGTTGGGAGATGAATTGTACACTTGTACGGAGATATTGTGACCAACATATTCAAAACCGACGCTGACATTTGGGTAATACCTGTAAACTGTGTCGGTGTGCTTGGGGCTGGATTAGCGAAGCAGTTTAGGGATAGGCGACCAAAAGAGGCATATAAATATTACCAGTATTGCGAAGCAAAGGTTTTGGCACTGGGCAATCCTACGTTTATAAGAACTTCTGATAAGTTTCCTAAGTGCATTTGTTTATTTCCAACTAAGAATCATTGGAGGGAAAAGAGCAAATTAGATTCAATAGAACTTGGGTTGATACAAGTTCGGGGGAATATTACATATCGTATAAAGGAAGGTCTTGATGAAGAACCTGTTTCTATAGCTGTTCCCAAGCTTGGTTGTGGCTTAGGTGGGTTGAATTGGTCAGACGTAAAGCCGTTGATTGAGAGGGAACTGGGTGAATTTGATTTAAAGTTAATGGAGTAAAACAATGGGTTCTTATAAAGATATAGTAGATCCTTGGGACGAGGAAGAGGAGATAATAAAATCCGTCGAACAATATTTCAAATCATCGGATTGTAAACTAAAGAAAACAATAGCTAATGTAACAGCGGAATGTTTGCGTAGATTAAATCTTGATAGTATTGCTTGGGGTGATGTGGGCGTGATGGATGGGATTATTTGGGTGTTATATGATTTAGGGATTTCAAAAATTCGTAAACAACATCCCTTGGATAGACATATAAGTTTGTTAAACAGATTAGAAAGGTCGCCTTTGTTTGAAAAATATTATTATAGGGTTTGTGGTGGTAAAGGTGGTGCTGAAATGCTTTGTCGTATGTTTTACTTGAAAGAGGTAAAAAATGAATAAATTAATTATTGTGTTATTGCTTGTTTTGTTTACTGGTTGTCAAGATAAACCAAAAGACGAGCCAAATTGTTTTGGTGATATTGTAGTTATTATTGATGTGAAGTTGCACAAATGTGGGGATATTTTTAGTTTAGATACTTATGAATTGGTACTTCAGGATAGTTCACGGTTGTTTGTACAACGTTTAGAGGGTTTGATATTAATTAATAAACCAGTTAAGATTGAGCCACTTCACAAAGGTTCAACAAGGTTTAAGGTAACACCAGTAAAACAATGCGAATCCGACGACTAACAATTAACAATTTTCAATCAATAGCTAAAGCCCAGATCAAGTTTACTGAAGGTTTGAATGTGATCGTTGGCGAGAATGGGCTTGGCAAGTCAGCCATCCTAAGAGCGTTATTGTGGGCTTGTCGGGATGCTTATAGGGGTACGTGGTTTGCGAAGGATGGATCGTCCAGTACGAAGGTTATTGTGCAGACCCGTAAGGACATGAAGGTTATTAGGGAGATTGAGCGTAGTATTGATGACGATGGCAAGACCAAGACATTAAAAACTAACCGGTACAGGGTTGTTTTTAAGGATGAGGATAAGAAGCCGGTCACGTTTGACAAGTTCAAAAGCCAGCCGCCAGAGATTGTAAATGCATTAGGTATATCAGAACCAATAGTATTAGGACCCGGCAAAGATGAAACGATTGATCTGAACTTTGCTGACCAGCACAGGGATGCCATATTTTTAATAAATAAGCCTGGTTCCTTAGCCGCTAAGCTACTTTCGCATACGATTGGTATAGAACCAGTACTAAGGGGGATGCGGCTTGTAGCGACCGAACGTCGTAATGTTTTACAGGATGTGAAACGGGTTGAGGGTGAACGTGATGAATTGGACACCGCGATCAAGGAATTTCCGGCGGACAATTACAAATCAATATTTGCTAAGCTTGATTCGAAGGTAGTTGCTGTAAGGGAACTGGGTCAGCTTTATAAGCATGTTGATGAATTAGGCAATGAATTAAAGGAAATTGTAAGGGAAGGTAAAGTTGCGCAGGCACAGCGGTCAGAATTAAAGGATGCCTTAGAATTGCCATGGGATGAAACACAAACGGCTTTAAAGTTGGTTATAGATATACAGGTAGTCTGGGACGAACTAACCGAAGCTGAAGCTGAGATAAAGATTGCTAAACAAGAATTTAATCAGTTGGGTGGACAGGTTGATAGCTTGGGGTTATTTGTTAATGAATGGGGTAATGTTGTACCAGCTATGGTTGGTTATAATGATGCAGTTTATGAATTAGATGAGGCTGAAGAAGATAACAAACAGGTAACAGTTGATTATAATAAAGCTAAGAAGGGTTATGACGATTATTTACACGAATTGGGAGTGTGTCCAACTTGTGGTCAGGATGTGGTGTGAGGGCGATCAAGAACATCAAGCTTAATCTTCGGTTAGGTAGCCTTGAGGTTGACCGTGTTTATAACTATGATGCGATTACTGGGTTGGGGATGTTGCCAGATAATTATATTCAATGCGTAATTAGCAGTCCTCCTTATTGGAATTTGCGAGATTATCAAGTTGAAGGTCAACTCGGTCAGGAAAAAACACCAGAAGAATTTGTTGAACATTTGGTTGTTATCTTTAGAGAAGTCAGACGGGTATTACGTGACGATGGGGTGGTTTTTCTTAACATCGGTGATTCTTATACAGGTAGCGGTGTTCATGCTGAACATCACGCTAATCCTGGAATGAGTAAAGTAGCGAAAAGGAATGCTGATATTGCTACTCCGGTTCCTGTCGGTCTTAAAGCGAAGGATTTGTGTATGATCCCCGCTCGCCTTGCGCTGGTGTTGCAGGCTGACGGCTGGTGGATTCGTTCGGATATAATTTGGCTAAAGCCAAACCCGATGCCAGAAAGTTGTACTGATCGTCCGACGAAGAGTTATGAGCATTTGTTTATGTTGACGAAGCGGGCCAATTACTGGTATGATGTAGATGCAGTAAGAGAACCTCATTTAACAAAGGAAAATAGACCAGATGGTATAATTAGAAATAGAATTTACGGTTATGATTCAAAAGAAAACAAATTACGAGGGTACAAACAAAAAGAGAACTATGAAAGTAATCCCATGCATCATGGAAAAGATGTTAATTATCATCAAGCAGGCCGCAATCTGCGCAATGTTTGGGAGATTGAAAATGATGAGTGGGCAGACTTTTTAGAATACCGTGAATGGAAACGGTTGTATACAGATCAAACGAATATATGGGGTTTAACAACTGAACCCCTGATGGATTGCTCATTTTGCTGTATTTCCTCAGAAGCTTGTTCAACGGTGTATTAAGGCTGCAACTTCAGAGGTTGGTTGCTGTCCAGATTGTTTTATGCCGTGGGAGAGGGTAATATATAAGGAATCATTTTCAACGCGTCCTGGATTAAACGTAAAAGCAGATAAATATGATCCTGAATGTAAGTGGATTGGTAAGGGATTGCGTACCAGGGTGATGTCTAATTCCAAGATAATAGGTTGGCGACCGTGTTGTAATTGTTATGATGAATTGTACAGGGACGGTTTGCCAAGAACGAAGTCAAAGCGCAAGCGACATCAACAAGATAAAGCGGATCGTTGGTTTAAGCGGGCGAGGTTGCGACCGGGATTAGATAGTTGGGATAAAGGGAAGAGTATAATATTGGATCCATTTATGGGAAGTGGTACAACGGGTAAGGTAGCTCACGATTACTTCCAGCATTATATTGGGTTTGATTTGAATCCAAAATATGTTAAGATGGCTGAGAGGCGTATTGGGGCTAAAAACTTTATGGATTTAATGGGAGTATAGAATGCAACCAACAAACATTAAAGGTGATATTACTGCTGAACAAGCACTGAAAGCCGTGGAAGTTTGGGGGTGTAAATGGTTGATGTTTGATGAAGGTGCTAGCAATTTGCGTGCTTTATTGGGTAAAAATGCAATTACATTAACTGCTACATCAGAATTATCTAATGAGCATTTAGGTGGTCAGGATGCTTTTTTCTTTGAACGTACTCCGTACCCCGATGAAGTGTGGGGTGTTACATCACGTGTTCGAGATTTAATACTTGGAACCAATACCGAAGAGCAAATAATTAATGATCCAAGATTACAGCAGTTGATTGGACGTTTGATTGGTAAAATGGATGAAATCTATAAAGATGAATATGAAACCAATATTAAGAGCGATTTACATAACTGACACTCATTTAAGGGCATCGAATCCAAGATCCCGGATAGACGATTATCCACAGGTAATCTTGGATAAGATTAAGTGGATTTTGGATTATGCTAAGAAGCGTGAAGTTGATGTTATCTTACATGGTGGGGATTTTTTTGATGGTTATGATGTAGCAAAATCAATTGAGACAGCACTATTGAAGTTACTTTGTAACAGTACAATTCCGATAATTACTACGATAGGCTCACATGATATTCATGGTTATTCAACTACGACGATCAATCGGTCGTCCATTGGGATATTAAAAGCTGCTGAACATATAATAGTGTTGGATTATGGGGAGGTATTTCGGTGGGGGAATATAATTGTTGTTGGTTGTCCACATAGTTTAGATTTAGACAAAGATTCTGGAAATTACTTTATAGACGAAGATGTGATTCAGGATACAAGGGAATATACAATACTACTTGCACATGGTAATTTGGTTGACCACGAATTACCAGAAGGGTTTGATTGTACGTTATTAGACGATGTTGAAGTGAATGCCGATTTGGTTTTATCGGGGCATTATCATCCAGGTTATGGAATATATCGACGTAAAGATGGGGTAACGTTTGTCAATCCCGGATCGGTAGCGCGGGTTAAAGCAACACCTGATAATCGGAGACGGAAGCCGTCGATAGCTTATATTGAGGTGTTTAAGGATGCTCCGGTAAGTGTTGATATTGTACCGATAAAAGTAGCCAAACAAGGTGATGAAGTGTTTGCTGATGAGGTATTGATTGAAGAGCCGCCAGATAATGATGTTGCCAAGTTGGTTGAACATTTGAGGCAACAGACCGATCAGGTGCGCGGTAGTTTTGATATAAGGCATGCTATTGAAACATTGCCACTGGAAGGAGATGTTGAAATAGTAAAGGAAGCCCGTAAGAGGGCGTTAACAATAATTCAAGAAGTGGAGGGGTCGTGAAGGTATTAGATCAAATTGAGCCGGCAACGAAAGTTGATCTGTTAGTAAAATATGGGCCATCGACGTTTCATCGGAGTATTGTTGTACCATTGGCGTTGGCTGAACACAATTTAACACTTATTTATAAAACAGCTATTAGTGCTACAAAGGGTGAATTCGAGGAGGACGGTGGAGGGTATAAACCTCCTATAATTACCGTACAATGTATTTCAACACACGGAGATACTAAAATAGCTGTTTTTGCGGAAAAGGAAGTACAACCGACAAAACCCCAGCCAGCAGACGAGGACTAACTATGAATGATTCACAACAAACATTGACCGATCTTAAGACCAAGCGAGATAGTCTGTCCCGCAAAAAAGCTGCTGCAGACGAACGGGTGAGGTCGGCAAAGAAGCAACGAGACAAATCGCTTGAGAAATTAAAACAGCTTGGTATTAGTGATCCAAAAACAATACCTGAGCGGTTAGCTAAATTTAAGGGTGACGCAGAGAATTTAGTTGCTGAGATTGAAGGGGGTGTGCCAGAGGCGTATATAGATGGGAACTGAATCCGGTCAAGTATTGAGGGAGTACCGCGCCAGGCGTGACAGATTCCAACGTGATCTTGGGGTTCATGAGGAACGTCAGAAGAAGAGCCGAGAGCTAACCAACCAGTTAGCCAATTTGAATACCAAGCTCAAAATTGACGAACTTGTTTTAAGGTTGTTAGAGGCGATTGCAACCCAGGGGCAGGAACTAATACGGGATCGGATAGATAAGCCCGTCACGACGGCTTTACGGACGGTTTATCAGGATAATTCGTTAGCATTTGAGACTGAGGTAGAGCGGTCAGGGGATCGGATGGAGGTTGACTTCAGATTTAAGAAGGGTGACCGTACAGTTACTGGACCTATATTGGATTCTGAAGGTGGGGGATTGATAGATGTAGCCAGTTTTACGTTACGGCTTTGCTTATTTCGGTTAGAGGGTTGCAAGGGACCTTTGGTATTAGATGAACCATTTCGACATATTGATCAGCAGGCGTTACCAAGGGCGACTGAATTTGTTAATACAGTTACTACTGATATGGGCATTCAGGTTATAGTTGTAACGCATTCGGACGTGGTTGCGGATTTGGCAAGTAATATAATTAGGTTGACTGGATTGGGGCGGGTCGTATGCGAACAATAAAGGATTAACAATGTCAAAAGCCAAAGAAACTTGGGGGAGTGCATTAAACAACAGCAAGTTTTGTGTAACAGTTGCATTTTGGTTGCAGCAGAATCCCAGATTGACTGCGGGCAAGATTAGAAATCGGTTAATAAGTCGATATGGTAAGGATGCGGAATTTTCAGAGCCTCATATTCAGGCTTGGATGCGTAATTTTTATCCGATTATAGTAACTGAAGCTATGGAGTCAGCCAAGAGTGGTAAGGGGGTTGGATTAGCTTTAGTTAATTTAACTGAGAGCGCGCTTTTTGGTAAGGTAGCAGATACGCTGGATTATTATTTACAGATGGTACAATTATTAGAGAATCGGATGAAGGAAGCTGAGACTGAGTATAAAGTGGTTTATGAGAAGATAACATTACCTGGGGTTGATGTTGCTGAGATACCGAAGTTGAGTGATACAGCACGGAAGTTAAGAGATCAAATAATGAAGTTTAGTACAGCGATAGCGGGGCATAGGCGGTATATGGATGAATGGACGAGAATACATGACTTTGGGGAACGTATTGGGGATGCAATTACTCAAGTAGTTGAAGCGTCAATGGATATTATATTGCCTGAAGTGCCAGACGATAAGCGTAAGGGTGTGGTTGAGGAATTTAAGGAGGAGATAAAAAAGATAGCACATGATTTAAAAGTACCAGTTGAACAAATTTATGCTTGATATGAAAATCATTCGGGTATTTCCAAGGAGGACACAGGCAACTCCAACCGATGTTTTGACTTTTATTGGTGGTCCTCCTTTTGATTTACCGGATGCTGATGAAGTTCATGTGTCTTGTACTTTTACGTGGGATATAGAATATGCCCAAAAGCTTCAAAGGTTATGGGATGTTTTTTATCCAACCAAATTGGGAGGACCCGCTTTTGGTGATGTAGGGGATGATTTCACACCGGGTAAGTATTTAAAGAATGGGTATGTAATAACATCAAGAGGCTGTCCAAAGCATTGTGAATTTTGTTTAGTGCCTAAGAGAGAAGGTGGGTTAAAGCTCTTGCAAATCAAGGATGGATTTAATATATTGGACAATAATCTGCTGGCGTGCCCACGAAATCACATTGAGGCTGTTTTGGATATGTTAGAAAGGCAACATGAATCAGCAAAGTTTACTGGTGGTTTGGATGTGTTCTTAATGAAAGACTGGTTTATTGACCGGCTTTTGAAGCTGAGATTGAAAATTGTTTATATTGCTTATGACCATCCCAAACAACGGAAAGTGGTTGAACGGGTGGTGAAAACAATTTTGGATAAAGCTGGTTGGTCTGATGGTACGGCACGGAATAAATTAGGATGTTACACATTGATTGGGTATAAAGGTGATAGTCTTGAAGCAGCAAAAGAACGTTTAGAGTGGGTAACTAATCTGAAGATATTGGCATTTCCAATGTATTATCAACCACCTGGGTATGTGTTAAGAAAACCATCACGTGTATGGTATAATTTGATGAGGACTTATTTAAGACCGTGGATTAGGTACAGCAAAGATTATCAGGATGAAATTATTAAGGATGAATCACCCTTAATTTTTGAGGAGTTGATATGATTTTAATTTTGGATAGTATGGAAGCGGCAATAATATCAATAACGATGATGAATCATCTTGAGACCCCCCAAGGCAAAGTTGGTTCGAGAAAAAACAATGAGCTTAGAAAAAGGGTTGTTAACAAGATATGGGTGCAGAGTGGGGGAGTAGCTGTGTATCCAGAAGTTGAACCCGAAACAAAAATTGAATCAGATGGCAACTCTTCGTGACATAGATCGAACTATTGCAATCAAGGAAGCTGACTTGGTTGGGCAGCAGGTTGACGATAGTATAATTTGGGTGGAAGATCCTGTAGGGTTTAAGGAATTTTGTGAGTCAGTGACCCACCTCAATTTATCTCCATTAAATGATGCCCAGTACGAAGATATAGAAACGTTAATAGGTAAAGATCCAAAGAAGGTTTTTCATCCCAACCGCACCAATGATATTTTTATAATGATTTATGGTAAGGGTGGGGGTAAAGGTGTAACGGCTGCACGATTGTTTTTATATATAGTTTATTTATTACAATGTATGGCGCATCCTCAGCAATTTTTATTGGGGGTGAAAGAGCAACCAAATCTGATTTTAATTAATGTTGCTAAGAAAGAGAAGCAAGCTGAGCGGGTGTTCTTTGGATACTTTAAGAATTTTTTATTACTTGCTCCGTGGTTCAGAACTCATTTTGATATTAAGGATGAGAGTATCTGGAAATCAAGGGTTGTAAAAAAATCACACTATCGGGGCAAGATTAATATAACTGTGGATTCTGTAACATTTCCGAAGAATGTGCAATGTATTACTGAGACCACAGAGAATGAATCATGGGAGGGGTATAATGTTGTATTGTTTTTATTGGATGAAATAAGTGGTTTTACGTCTGCGGCTGAATTGACAAAAGCGAATGCGATGTTTAATACAGCCAGGTCAAGCGCGGCGAGTCGAGTAACCAAGAATTTCAGAGGATTGGGGTTAATAACGTCGTATCCCAGACAGGATGAAGGTGATGTTGCTTTAGAGTTATTGAAGCAGAGTTATGTATTAGACCGTGTAGCTGGGATTTTACGTTATCCGTGGTTATCAAAAGGATTGCATAATTACTGTGGTGAAACGTTTGTGCTGAAACATCCCAGGTTGGATTCATTTTTTGGGATTGAAGGTGTAGGTGTTGAGATACCGATTGAATATAAGCCAGAATTTGATATTAATACAGAAGATTCTATTACAAAGTATTTGTGTATACCGCCGAAGACTGCAGGTGGTTGGTTGGAGTATCCTGATAGATTGATGAATTTGATTACGCCGAGGGATACCAACCATCCTAAGTTTAGGCAACCATTGTTTGCTACTGAAGATTATTTGATTGATACCATAGATGAAGATGGTAAGCGGGTGCGATTTTTAAGTAAACGAATGATAAGTTGTCGGGCCAAAGGTCAGATAGAACGATATAAGATACCACGAGTGGCTTGGTTGGATGCCGCAAACAAATATTGTGATGCAGTTATAGGTATTGGGCATTTGGAAACCAAAGTTATACAGACTGATAGTGGACCGGTACCAATGGATATAATTGTAGAGGATGATCAGTTGATATGGCGACCTGATATGGAACGGGGTGTGCAAGTTTCGATTGCGAACATTGAGAAGTGGTTAACGACCATTATACCGGCTAATGTGCGTTTAGTTGCTGTAGGGGCTGATCAGTGGAATTCAGCGACGTTAGAGGAGAAGTTACGTAAGCAGAATATCAAGGTTGAGATATATAATCTTAAATTGATTGATTACAATTTATTAAAGCGGCAGATTTACTTAGGGGCGTATTCATTTTTAGCTGAATCGGAATCCCCTGGGCAGTTGGTTAATTTAATTAACGGGGGTCCGAAGCAGGCACCCCAAAAGAAGCCAGGATTTTTGAAGGATTGCGCTGATACATCGTGTGGGATAAACAGATTGTTGGTTGGTAGGGATAAGAAAGGTCGCAAGTCAAAAGGTCGGCAACAATCAGTAAACCGGATGCCGGTGGGTATTACTGGTGGTGGATCTTTAGTACCTGTGCCGATGGATCAGGTGGGTAATAAACCGGTTGGTGGTAAAGGGATTAGGGATATTCAAATACCATCTACTGCTGCGAGGCTTGAAGAACTACAGCCGCAATATCGACCATCAATACCAAATCGGAACTTGCCTGGTGGCGTGAAGGTGTAAGGCTTCACATTTTTGAGTTACCAAGTTATAATATAACAGAGGATGATTGATGACACAAGTAGAAGAGCAACACCCCATTGTTGACCCCAGTGGGAAGCAGGTTATGCTTGCTGAGGACGGTCAGGTAGTCAAAGCACCCGATCCTGTAGCAGAAGCAGTTAAAAGAAACTGGTCAGACATTGGGTTTTTGTATGAGTGCTTGGAGAATTTCCTTAAAGCGATTCAGTTAAAAGCCAAGAAGGATTACCACTATAAAGGCAAGGATGAGTTTGTTAAGGCTGGGTCACCTGTATGGAATGATAAGGATAGCTTTTTTGAGTGGATGAAGGATGTTGAAGACCAGTTACAGTTTCGCTTAGATGAACTGATTTGTAAGCATCAACAATATTACGTATCTGATAAACAGTTATTACATTTATTGGATGAAGGTGTGATTGAAAATCCTCATCCGTATTTAGCGAAAAACATGACTACCGAAGATTTTGAGATGTTTGAGTTTATACTTAGAAAATCAATTGAAGCAACCGAGAAATTTCGGAAAGGCAAATACACGATAGACGATGTGCGGCGTGGACAGAATTGTAAAATAGGTTAATAATATGTCACCGATGAGCTTGAGCAAAAACGCACAGAAGGAAGGTGATTTTGTAGCTAAGAAATCGGGCGCGGCATCTCCAGAAGTACAGATGGTTCGGGAGAATGGTGTAGTTAAGGCTGTACCAGTTGATAATATGTATCGGGTATATGAACAAGAAGCTGATCTTGAGCGGGGATTAACTGATTATGATGTGGTTAATGATCCGGTAAGGACTGGAGTAGGTCAACATTTAGATCAGCAAGTAGACAGACCTTCGGTTGGGAGTATGTATCAAAAACAGGATGATGTAAGGGTTTCAAATGATGTTTATGCAATTATTAATCAAGCGATAGATAAAATAGTGGATGATAACCAAGATTGCTATGGGCAGGGATGGGAGCATGATGCGGAGTTTATATCGGCAACAGTTGAATTGGTGTTAGCAGAGTGTGATTTTGACCGGAATGATGTTTACAAAGCAATAAAAAGGAGATTGGTTTGATAAAGCGATTAGCGTTTGGACCCGGCATGTCCGAACTCGCATCTGTGGCCCCAGATGTGCTTGACGAATCAATGAAGGTTGTATCGTCACTTTTTAAATCCCACAGATTTTGCCATGCCATTCGATATAATATTAAACGTATAACAATTAATAAGCGTTATGCTGGTGGAGCTGGGCAGACGGGTACTATGGAGTGGGAAATAAAGGTACAGCCGACCGAGGCGTTATACACGTTAAATGCTTATGTTGATATTGCTTGGGATGATGATATGATAAAAATACCGGCAGTTTTTAAGGATCACCGAGGTAACGCACGAGGATTTTCTGATATATCAATTAGAAGGTTCTTGTACGCTGGGGTTGATTTGACTGATTATATACCTCCTATGATGCCGAGATTATAATGATAACCAGTAATTTGAATGAAGAGTTTGCAAGAGCAAGGGGCAGGCGGACTACAGATGTGGTTCGAAATACACAAATCATAGCTCCAACGTCTCAAACAGTTCCTTCTGGGGTAGCCCATACTGGGGGAGTTGGTGGTTTTACGAAGCAAGCCGCGGACATTCAGAATTTAATGCCGCCGGTCAAGGATCCTCGATTAAATCCCGATCAATTTTACCTACCGTATTTTGACGCGAAGAGTGGAGAACCCAATATAGTAACAAATCAATGGATTGAGTATTATTATAATTATCATCCATTAGTTGGGAATGCGGTTGAGATACATTCACAATTGCCAATCAGTAGATTTGGGTTGAGTGGGGTTGAAGATCCGGCAATTATGCGGGTGTATGAGGAAACTATTGAAGACTTAAATTTGCTTGAAAACATTTATTATTTTCTTAAGTGTTGGTGGTTGTATGGTGAAGTAATGCCCTATTTTTGGTGGCACGAAGACTATAACAGATTTGTGGATATGACTTTTATTGATACGAGCCGGGTTCGGGTAAGAGGTCACTATCTGGCTTTTGATAAAGATGGTAGCGCACCATTTGTTTATGAATTAGAACCTGATGCTTATTTAAGACGATTAGTACAATCAACTGATAGGTATGATAGAGAGGTTGCCCGGTTTATTGATCCTGAAATTCGGAATGCAGTTAATCGTGGATTACATATTGATCTTGATCCTTTTAGTTGTGAACTTGTGGCAAACAAATCGCAACCGTGGGACTTAAGAGGCACGTCAATTATTACTGGAATCCTAAAAGACTTATTATACTCGGACAGTTTACGGTTAGCACAGAATTCAATAGCACAAGGCCATATCACACCGAAATGGATATGGAAATTGGGTACACCGGGTCCCGAAGGTTATATGCCAACAGACAGTGATTTGGATGCTTTCAGGGAATTATTGATGCAAGCTAACCGAGATCCGGTGTTTCAGATTATTACACATTATGCAGTGAGTTTGGATGTAGTTGGGGCTGCTGGTAAAATACTACCGATTCAACCTGAATTGGATTGGGTTGATAGACGAATAATGGTAAGGTTATTTACTAATAAGACTTTGACTGATGGGAGCGGTCCTAACTTCGCTACCGCCTCAGTAGCTATGCGAGCTTTGATGAGTAGATATTTGCCGGTAAGAGCGATGCTTGAGAATTTCTTTAAGCGGAAGGTATTTTTACCGATTGCGTTGGCTAATGATTATTTTAAGCGCAAGCAGGCTGATTTGGATCATGGTGTTCGGACGAGTGTAGATGAAGACAGACCAATAGTACCGGAGTTTGATTGGCGTTATAAGCAGAGTTTATTAGATGACTCAACGATGCGTCAATCATTAATTCAATTAAGACAGCAAGGTGATATACCTTTGAAGGTTTTGATTGATGCTATGGGAATGAATTATGACGAGGTGCTGACTTGGCTTGATAAGGAACAGGGTACGCTTGCTGATAGACAATTAGTGGTAGCACGTGGCAATATCATTAATAAGGCTGTACAACAGAGTACAACTGGGCTAAAGGGTTTTTGGAAATCGGTTAAGAATTGGTTCTTATTCCAAGACCAAGAAGAGGTTGAACAACTTGATGAGGGCGAGGATGTACCAGAAGGTTATAATGCTGAAGATAATCCAGAATTCGATGATTTGAAAGCACCGTCAACGTCAGTACCAAGTTCACCGAAGGCTCCAGGCACTAAACAACCTGTTGGGGGTGATGTTGGGCAGACTACAACCAGTAAGCGGTCATTTAAGTTAAAGCGGAATAGTCATCAGGCACGAAAGCCTGACCAATATTTTAGGGCTATAAACCGGAAGACCAAAGTAAAATATTTTGTAGGAGCTTTGACTGATGATGATAACATATCATTAAACGATTGGCAATTAAAACTAAGAACATCTCCGTTAGATAAAGCATCCCAGGATGACGTTATAAATTCCGAAAATCACATACTGAATGTGTTTGACGCTGAGAAGGATATTTTTGTTAATCGGTTGTTGGAGACCTGGCAGAATCGTGATTCATTAAGTATGATGGACTTTGAGCATGCCGTTAAGGATAGCATAACTAACGTGTACGAGGCTTCGGAGGGCGATCTGAGGGATAGGATGACAATGCTCTATGAAAGGGCACAGGAAGCCGCTATCAAGCGTTTAGGGCGGTCTAAAACCGGACGACGTTATCTAACAGCGAAACGAGGGCAGATGGGGGATGAGCGTGAACGATTATTAGCTGATGCCCTTGATAATGCCTTTGGTAATATATCGACTGTATCTGATGAGGTTATTGAGAAGATGCGGAATGCGCTTCATGCCAATCAGGATGATTTACCACAGAACATTGTGAAGACTTTGTTTGAAGAACTGGATGCCGCCGAACTTGAAAAGTTACCGCCAGATGAATTAGCTGCCCGATTGGGAGAGGTGTGGGATAAACAGCGGTATATTTATCAGCGAATCATCCGAACCGAAACAATGAATATGTACAGCCGTGCGAGTTTGCAGGAATGGTATGATGCTGGGTATGAGAAGGTTATTCGGAGGGAGATTAATGACCACAGGACATGTGCTTATTGTAGGTCAGTTGATGGGCTTGAGTTTGATGTTGTGGCATTGTTAGCTTTAGACTATCCGTTGATACAGAATCCTGATACAAAAGCTTACGATGGTCACCCACATTGTCGTGGAGCATATAGTGTTATAATTTCTAATCTTAGTGACTGGGATGATTTTATGATGCCACCGGAATCAATATTGAAGGATGTTGCGACGGTTGAGAAGGGTGATACGATGATAACTGGAGTGCCACAGGAATTTGCTGAGGCGGTTGGGACAAGTTTAGAGTTGAATGATTTGGGAATTGAGGTAACGGTCACTCCGGATATAGTTGATAGTAATGCTTGGATTGATGAAGAACGTGAACGTATTTTGAGGGAGATGGAAGGTAAAGGCTATGAAACGCCATCTGGTCTTAGGTTAGATTTAATGGTAGATGAATCACGGGATGATCAGCGTGGGCAGATAGCTTTATATGAAACCCTTGAAGGAGATTTGCTGGTTAGTGATTTTTCATTTTACAATGACGATCCAGATTGGTTTGTGTTGAGATCCAAAGGGCAACAGATTTATGATGGATTAGATTCAGATAAGCTGGCTACGGTAGAAACGTTTTACAACAATAAAATAAGTGAATCAACATTTTCAATTGATGATGATGGGCTTGAGATAATTGGAGCCCCGGTGGGTGGCAAGGCAGTTGGGTTTATTACACCGGCGGCGAGCCAGAATTCCAAAGATTATTTTACTGAATCGTATGCTTTGTATCAGAAGGATAGTTTTAAGTTGGAGTTCCTTGATCCAAATATGTATCAATTTATTAAGGATAATTTGTTTGTGGGGTCTGTTTGATGATAGAAAAGAAAATTGATACATTTTATTCTCGGATGAGTATTAAACCTTTGAAAGATGGCAATAAAATAGGTAAATCATCGCGGAATAGGCATAAGGAATTTCTTATGAAGAGATCGGTCACCAAAGCTGCTGCTTTTGAAAGAATTTCTAAGCAACGATTTGGATGGTAGAATGATCTACAAATTTGTCGTACTAAGCGAAGGCAATCGAAAAACACCTCACGGTGTTGCAGTTCATGTGGTTGGGAATGTTCCGGTATGGATGACTTCTAATAAGACTGCTGAAACGGTTTTTAATACACTATTTACAAGGGGTGATGTGTTTGCAAACATACCACAAGAGAATGGGGTAATAGCACGAGTAACTAAGACTATAAATGATGAAGATTACCTGGAGTATGCATCAACAGGAGTAAATTTACCACTTTATATTACCCATAGGGGACAATGGGACAGCGATAAAACTGACTTAAACGAGGTACTTAAATACCTTGCACAACGTTTTTTAGAGGATAATGATGAGCAATAAAGTGCTTGCAGGTGTAGACATACGAGATTTGGATCGGTTAGCTGATGCGGCTACGCTTAGGTTGGACGAAGAGGTAATAGCCTTTGTGCGTCGGGCTGGTGGTCGGTATGGATCAGTAAGTATATTTGATATTATGAATGAGCTTGCTGATTTGACTGGAGCGAATGAGTCCAATATTCAGGATGCTTTTGATTTAGCATATCAAGACCATCGGATTCAGATCGATAAAGATGGGTTTGTGAAGCTTGTCAATCAAGGCAAGCGTAGGTCAACAGCTTTAAAGCAGGCAACCAAAGGTGGTTATAAAGATGCATTACGATTAATGGTTGATCGGTTTAAAGTTCCAGGATGGGTACAGGATCCAAAGATATGGGCGAAAGCAGTAACAGAGAACGATCCAAAGAGCAATGCTTTTTGGGGTGGGGTGATATTAAGTTATCGACGCTATGGTGGTCGTGCTATACCCATACAAAGTAAGACTGCTGAATTTCAACCCAGACCTTTTGATGTTCATCCAGATGTCTGGACAGTTAGTTCGGATGGTTTTTTAATGAGGGATATTCAGGAAATACAAAGTATTTTGGCTGATGGGGTTGAGCCAGAAGACCTCAAGGTAGAATTAGTGGAGAGTGGGTTTGAATCTGAAGTAGCAGAGAAATTAGTACAGGATTCACTTGCATCTACCATCCTAATTTAGTAAATTTTATAAAGTAAATTTTGAAAGGATTTTTAAGTGTGGCAGAATACCGATGAAGCGAAGGTTGACATATTCGTAGTAACCTTTAACCATCCATTATGGATCGAAAAATGTATTGAGAGTCTAACTAAGCAGGATTTTAGGCATCCGTTCAATATCTATATTTATGATGATAAATCCAGCAAGCGTCAGACTATTCATGCTACATACAGGGGTGGCGGTGATGGTACACGTGCAGGTAATATAAAGGCTTTATCTTCTAAGGTTAGTAGTCGATTGACTTTTGATAATGCTCATGTGGAGAAGAGTGACACCTCTAAGCAGATTTTATGGAGGCTTCGTAAACAAGGGTTTGATATTGATATATCTCATGAGAATCAGGGGGTATCAGTAGCCCGTAATTATATAGCTAAAAGGGGTCAAGCGCCTTTAATTTTATTTGTTGATGGGGATGATTGGCTGGATGAGATGTTTTTAGAGAAGGCGTGGCGTCGGATGATGATAGCGAAGAGCGATATAGTTTATCCTAAAATTGCTATTGTTGTAGAAGGTCCTGGTTTAGCTGAGCATGGTGCAGTTAATCAATGTGAATTTGATCGATTAACTTTGATGCGTACCAATTATATGCCGGTAACGTCTTTGATGAAGCGTATAGTGTTTGAGGAGCTTCAAGGGTTTGATGAGGAAATGAAGGGGGGTTTTGAGGATTGGGAGTTTTGGATTCGGGCTGCATTAAATGATTATAAGTTTGTTTTTGAACCAGAAGCTATATTGTATTATAGGCAACACGAAGCTGCACGCAGTCATCAAGCTAACCAGAATGCACAACAGATTGTGGAGTATATTAAGAATAAACATTCCAAAGCGTTTGAGAACGCGTTCAGACCCAAAGTGGAGTTTTTGAATGGCGAGGAAAAGGTTAGCGATACCGAATGGACTGCCGAAGCAAGCAACATATCCGAAGTTTAATCAGACCGAGCTCTTTGATCTTCCAGTGAAGGGTTTTAAGGCTATGTCAACGCTGATAGGTTCTTTTTATAATTCGTTAGCATCACAGGTATTGGGTGGGGAGGAGTTGATAACGAGCGGTGATGAACCTTTGTGTCCGGATGTTTTTATACAGCGTACAGGTGAGGTTATAGAAATCAAGGCATCAGAACGCAGTAACTATTTTTCATTATCCCGATATCAGTTATATAGGTATAATAAGGTGCTTCGGGTGGGAATTCCGGTATATTATGCTTTTATTGTTTATTCAGTAGGTAGCAAGCGACCGATCTTTAAGAATTTACCAACGAAGACAGTTAAATCAGTAATTAATTTGTTGGCAGATAAGACCTGCTATATGGTAATATTTGATCTTAAGACTTTGAATAAAATTTTATCACGATCTGTACCAGAATCTGGATGGGGGGAATATAAGTATGATGATGCTCAATACATACCTGAAGAAATTAAAGGTGTATTTAATGTTAAAACATCCATGATTTGTAGGTTTGGGGCTATGCCATTACAGGCTTTAGCTGATAGAGGGTTGTTATTGGATGACCATATTATAAGTCAAACGCTTGTATCAAATGTTAAGGTGGCTGGGATAGAGGTTCAGAGATTTGCATATACGAGGGTTTCAAATAAGCAACAAGATTTTGATGAAATGAAGTTACAGGACATTAATTGGGTTAAAGGTCAAATATTGTCAGCCTTTAACGATGATAGTGATTTAGAAGAAACGCCTTTTTAGGAAAGTTAATGCAAATTTTAATGGTACTACCACGATATGATTACGGGCGAGAAGGGAACGGCTTTTCGCAGGATGAGTTATATCTGGTAAGGAGTTTAAAAGCAATGGGGGTTACTGTAGATGTGTTTGATTATCCGACGTTGATAGAGCAACAAGGGCAACAGGTTGCGAATGAGATGTTGCGGACACAGTTTACGTACAGGGATTACGATATGGTTGTCTATATACCATTTTTAGGGCATGAGATTTATGAAGAGACTTGGGTATATGGCAGTCCCAAAACAGCAAAAGTTCTCTGGATTTTTAATGATGTATGGCGATTTAATGGGTTTGGTAACGAGTTATGTTGGAATTTTGATTGGGTAGTAACTGATGATCCGAAGGGACCAGAGAATTACAAGGAGTTAGGATTTGGTGAACGTGTTGTTTATTTACCACGTGCGATACATACTAAATGGTTTACCGATAATTTGTCTGATGATAAGCCAATAGACGTTTGTTTTATTGGGCAGGCTTATGGGTATAGATCAGAATTAATAATGAATATCGTGAAAGCGTTGCCGGATTCAACAAATATAATGTTAGGGGGGTTGGGTGGTCCACGGGTAAGTTGGAATCAATACGTGGAGACTATGTGTCAATCAAAGATTGTGTTGAGTCCATCTATGGCTTCCAAGGGTGAGACGTTTCAGACTAAGACCCGGACGATTGAGGGGATGTCTGCTGGTGCGTTGGTGTTGACGGATAATTTAGGTGATGTTGATTTTAGTGGCAAAACTGCGCAGTTTTTTGATAAAGAGAGTGATGCAGTAACTTTCATCAACTTTCATTTAGCTGATTCGGATGGTTTGAAAGTTACGATTCAAAAGGCTCAAGATTACGCTGTAGCGAATCACGACTATCGGAACCGGTTTGAAACATTGTTCGAAAGGTTAGGGTTGAAATGTCAAAAATAATTTCAATAGTAATGCCGGTTTACAATGCCGAGCGATTCCTGAAATTTGCGGTTGAATCAATACTTGCACAGACGGTGTTTAATTTTGAATGCATAGTGATTGATGATGGATCAACCGATAAATCATTTGATATTTTGAATGAGATATGTGATGAGCGATTTTTAATACTTCGGCACAGGAAGAATAAAGGCATTACTGAGGCAGTGAACGTTGGTATTAGGCGAGCCAGTGGAGAGTATATAGTAAGGATGGATGCCGATGATATAATGGTACCACATCGATTAGAAGCCCAGTTGGGTTTTATGGTGCAGAATCCATTGATAGCTATATCTGGAAGTTACTTTGATTACATTGATGAGGACAATCAGATCGTTGGTGGCTCTATAAAATTTCCAGTACAGCCGGATGAAGTTAAGGAGGCTTTTAGGAAGTACACTGCAGTGGGGCATCCAACGGTTATATTCAGAAAAGCTGTGTTATTAGCACATACCGATTTGTATTCAAGTAAGTATCCATCAGCGGAGGATTTGGCGTTGTGGTTGGAATGTTTAAGCAAAGGGTTATTATTTGCTAATTATCCAGAGGTACTTTTACATTATCGGCAACATAAAGACCAGATTGGTAGTAAGCATATAGAACAACAGAAGCGGAGTACTGAAGCGGCTTATAAGGATTTTGGTGATTTGATTTGGGGGGATAATAATGTTAAGGAGAGCGTGTGATGGGGAACAATGAATTCATAACCTGTAAATATACCCATCAACATTATTTGGGTAACTGTTTTTTCATCATAGCGGCAACATTAACGTTAGCGAGGCGTAATGGTGTTGAAGCCAGATTCCCACAATGGAAGCATGGGGTTGATCGGTTATTTTCAAAACCGTTGTTGCATTTAGAGGATCGAGAGCCCAGGTCAATATATCATGAGCCTGAATTTCATTACATACCCATACCTTATTCACCGGGGATGGAATTAAACGGTTACTTCCAGTCCGAGAAATACTTTGATATACAACTTGTTCAAGAATCATTTCAACCAAACAAACACATACAAGAGCATTTAGATAAATTAAGAGGATCGCTTGATATAGACAATGCAGTAAGCATTCATGTCAGGCGGGGGGATTATTTGAATTTGTCGGATCATCACCCAGCACTACCTGTAGAATATTATATAGCAGCGGTTGAACAGTTTCCGGGACGGGAGTTAGCAATTTTTAGTGACGATCCTGATTGGTGTGAAAAAGTTTTATGTCAAGTTTTAGCACCTTATTGTACTGATGCTTGTGTTGTAAGGGGAGCTGATGAAACAATTGACTTGTATGCGATGGCGAGATGTAAAGACCATATTATAGCAAACTCGTCATTTTCGTGGTGGTCGGGATTTTTGGGGGTGAATCCTGATAGACGGGTAATTGCTCCGAAACAGTGGTTTGGTCCAGCGTATGCTCATATGAGTACAGAGGATTTGATACCTGAAAGGTGGGAGAGGTTGTGAGTCAACCTAAAATCGCTGTAATAACGACTGTAGGCGGCGACACAGGTATTCTATGTGACCCTCCGATAGTTCATCCCAATGTTGATTATATCGCCTTTGTGGGCGTTGAGCAGGATGTGGTGGTTTGGCAACAGCAGCATTTGGTTAAGTTTTCTACTGGTGGAGGGCGTGATGAGTTACTTCCAATCGTATTACCACAGTTATTTTGTCCAAATCATAATTATTATATTTTGGTTGACCCGAATCAAACAGTGGTGGTTGATCCATTTGAATTGGTGAACAAATACCTTAGTGGTACTCCATTGGGGTTGTTTGCCCATCGAATTCATTCGTGTATTTATGATGTAATATATGATGAGTCAGATGTAGATGATATAGCAGAAGTGCTACGACAGAGAGGTGGATATACAGCACAGGGGTTCCCAAAACAATTTGGTTTTTATGATTTATCATTTGTATTGATGCGTAATGTGCCGGTGATGTTGAAAATGTGCTTGAGGTGGTGGGAGCAGGTTTGTCGGTATAGCGCGTTACCTGAGATAAGTTTACCTTATATTGTGTGGACATTGGGAATCAAACCATCAATACTGCCTGGTTATGTACCTGAATTGGTAACAACAGGTGATACTAAGAATGTTATAATGATGAGGCGGAATAGACAATGAGTAAGCGAATTTTGATCACAGGAATAACTGGCTTTGTTGGAAGTCACATGGTTGATTATATTATCAATGTAGATAAAACAGCCATTATATATGGTTTGAAGCGGTGGCGAAGTGATTTTATGAACGTTGAGCATTTGGAAGATGAACCAAGAGTTGAATTCTTGGAAGGGGATTTGTTAGATAAAAGTAGTTTGCAGAGAGTTATTAGCAGATCCCGACCAGATATTGTTTTTCATTTTGCATCGCAGAGTGCCCCAAGTGCAAGTTTTAAAGTTCCTATACAGACGTTGATGACAAATACCATTGGTACAACGAACTTATTAGATGAACTGAGAATTGCAAAAGAAAATGTTGTGTGTGATCCAATAATAATCTCAGTATCAACCAGTGAAGTATATGGAAATGTAACTCAAGATGAACTTCCAATAGATGAGACCAATGTTATAAGGGCTGCGAATCCTTACAGCATTTCAAAGGTTGGTCATGATCTGATGTCGCAATATTACCAGAAAGCTTTTGGGTTAAAAATCATCATAACGCGGATGTTCAGTCACGAGGGGGAGCGACGAGGTAAAAACTTTGCTTTATCGAGTTTTGCTTTACAGATTGTTAAGCATGAAAAGAGTGGTTTAAAACCACCGTATGTAATTAGTGTGGGTAATTTGGATTCAGTGAGAACTTATGTTCATGTTTCTGATGCGGTCAGAGCTTATTGGGTGGCTGTAACGAAAGGGTGTATAGGTGAAATTTATAATATTGGTGGTACGGATACACATACAGTTGGGGATGCACTTGTGGATTTAATGATGCGAAGTACGTTATCTGTTAAGGACTTTAACATAGTAGTTGATCCAGATTTAATTCGACCTACGGATATTACTTTACAGATACCGGATTGTAGCAAGTTTACCAAACATACTGGTTGGGTAGCGACGACTGGGTTAAAGGAAGTGAATGAATCATTATTAAAGTATTGGAGGTTGAAAATTGGTTAGGAAGCGTGTTCCAACTTTTTCTGAGTTGATTGATTTGCTTTCGATTATTCAGATGAAGGCAATATTTATACCTGAAAAAAAAGATGCTTATCAAAGCGAAATAGGGGATATTCTACACGACCTTGATGAGGTGATTAAGGAGAGGGACATCCGAATAAGTGCAAAAATGATACACGGTATTTTAGTCATTGCATTAGCTAACAGGTATATTTGGGAGAATGAGAGTAATGCTCGGCAAGGTAAGAAGCAGGATTTGGATAAGTTACGGATAACGCATTCCATAAATGGAGTACGTAATACAGCGAAGAATATAATTAGCGTTGAAATTGGGGAACGAGTGGATTTAAAGGTAGATTGTTTAGCTGCGGAACTTGATGAGGATTTACAAAATTGGGATATTTTTAAAGAGGAAAACAAAGAATGAAAATCTTAATTACGGGTGGTACGGGGTTAATTGGTAAAAACTTAACAGAAGAGTTGATTAAGACCGATCACGAGATAGTTTCTATTGGATCGGCTGATTATGATTTAACCAATTTAAGTGCCACAAATGATTTGTTGTGGAGAGTAAAACCAGATATCCTTATTCACTTGGCAGCCCAAGTGGGAGGCATTCAAGCGAATATAAGGGGCAAATATCAATTCTACCTCAGAAACACGCAGATTAATACGAATGTGGTTGATGCAGCCTACCGATATGGTGTAAAGAGAATCATTGCCGCAGGTACTGGATGTGCTTATCCGAGTCGTTTAGTTGGGGATGTTTTACATGAGGATGATTTTTTGGATGGTGTTCCAGAAGAAACTAACGATTCTTATGCGTACTCTAAACGAAACATGCTTGTGCATTTGCGGGCACTTAAGGAGCAATATGGGGTTGGTTATGTTTATATGATACCAGCTAATATTTACGGACCTTGTTTTTCCGATGATACACAAGTACTTACTCAATCCGGTTTCAAAAATATAAAAGATTTTAAGAAGGGTGACAAAATTTATACATTGAATCCTGAAACGCATGAAGTAGAAATTACAAAAGTAACTATGACGCAAAAGTATCATACTGATGAATTATTTAAGTTTAAAAGTAAATCTGTAGATTTTTTAGTATCACCAGAGCATAAAATATATGGTAGGACATCCACGGATTTCCAATTAAAACCTGCGGAATGGTTTAGAAAACGTATTGGGAGACCTTATGGGATGATACGTTTGGCACGACATAAAGTTTATAATAAAACTTCCAATGCATCATCTTATCCAGAAGAATTTTCAATGCATCCTTTTATTGATTCTGATCACATAGTAAAAGATAATAAAGTACGCGATTATACACATCCCCATTCAAAACCATTTCCAATACAATATAAAAGTGAAGATATGATTGAATTTATGGGTTGGTTTATTACTGAAGGTTGCATTACCCAATCTTTTCCAAAATATAGAACACATGGACAAATTATAATATCACAGGATATTCAGGCTAATCCAGAATATTATAATCAGATTGTTAATTTATTGACTCGTATGGGCATCCCATTTGGTCATAGTAAATTTGGTTGTTTCTTTACCTCTCGTTTATTTAGTAATTTTATTACACAGGAAATCGGGAATGGTTCAGGCGTGAAACATTTACCAAAATTTGTGTTTGATGATGCATTTCCCATGGCATGGCGTAAATTGTTGTTTGATACCCTTATGAAGGGGGATGGGCATAAGCATGGAAGACGTTATAGTACAAAATCAGAAACATTAAAAGATGATATGTTGCATTTATGCTTTCTTTTAGGGCATAGAGCGCAAGCAAGGTTTTATGATCAATGTTGGAGAGTTAATATTCAGACTGGCAACAGAAACCCTTCAGTAAAATACAAGGACATTTCTATTCGGAAAACAGATGCTGATGTTTTTTGTATTACTACCCAAAAGAATCATATTGTTTATGCTGGGCGTAACGGTACTTTTAATTGGATAGGGCAGTGTGATAATTTCAATCCAGAAGAGTGCCACGTAGTTCCTGGGTTGATTAGTCGGTTTCATCGAGCAAAAGTAGACAGAGCCAATAGTATTGATATTTGGGGTACTGGTGAAGCTGCGCGAGATTTTTTATACATTGATGATTGTGTAGAGGCAATAAAGATGTTGCTTGAAACCGAATCAGTTGAAGGTGTGTTTAATATAGCATCCGGTAAAAGTGTAACGATCAGGAGACTTGTTTCCGTTATTAAGGAACAGATTGGTTTTCATGGGGGCATAATATATGATCTTAGTCGTCCGGATGGTCAGAAGATAAGAATTATGGATACTCACAAAATGGAAGATTTAGGGTGGAAGCCGAGGACGAGTTTAGAAGTGGGCATTGAAAAAACAATAAATTGGTTTAAATCAAGTATGTGGGTGCGATGATGGGCAATAGAGCGAATCATATTGTTTTAACTACAATAAATATACCCGATGTTTTACATTCGGTTGTTAATAATTTGAAGAAATTTGATCGATTGGGTACTGTTAAATGTTGGGTTGTTGGAGATCGTAAAACTCCACCAGCATGTGCCGATTTTATAAATGAATTGAAGACAACAGGGTTAGACGTTGAATTTTTAAGCATTGAATACCAAGATGAATGGGGCAAGGTTTATCCAGTTTTTTATAATCTGATTCCCTACAATAACGATGCCCGTCGTATAATAGGATATTTACATGCGTTGAAAGAGAATTGTGAGAGGCTTATTGTACTTGATGATGATAATTATTTGATAGATGATGTGGATTTTATAGGGCATCATTCCACCACAGGAAAAACCCATGATGGTGAATTATTACGCAGTCCTAACGGCTTTTTTAACATCTGCGAAGACTTGATAATGAATAAACAATATAAAGTATATCCGCGTGGGTATCCTTTTGAATTGCGGGGGGTATCCAACAATTTTGAATTTTTTGAGAAAAACGATGATAAAATAATTGGTGTGACAGCCGGTCTTTGGCTTGATGCCCCAGATGTAGATGCAACAATGTGGTTGAATAATGGTAAAGTAAAAGGAATTGCTTATGTAGGGAGAGACGTAACTGTACTTTCAGATGATACATGGACTCCAATAAATACACAGAATACGAGCGTATGTCGGGATTTGATACCAGCATTTATTTCTATACCAATGGGTTTTAAATTAGCAAACAACATGATATTTCACAGATATGGTGATATTTGGGGTGGTTACATTATTCAGGCTGTTATGAAGGGAACAAGGCATCATGTGAATTTTGGGCAACCATTAGTTGACCATAGGCGGAATCCTCACAACTTTATACAGGATTTAAGTCAGGAACTTTGGGGGATAATGTTGAATGATTGGTTTATATATATGATTAAGAACGTATTTAAGTCGAAGTCAAATAATATTATTTTTCGTATGAGAGAGATGGCTGATTTTATTTCAACAGAGTGTGTAACGCAATTACCTGATTGGGCACCAAAAGATTTCAATATGTTCTTTAAAAGAACTGCCAACGTAATTAGATATTATGTTGATACTTGTGAAATTATATTGGAGGAGTGTGATGGATAAGGCGAAAATTTTGACAATATTTCCGACATTTGAGGCATTAGACGTTGTGACGAAAACCTTACCATCTGTTATAGAAGAGACTAATGGGTATCCAGACGCCAGATTGATTATTCATGATTCCAGTATAAAGGATCGTCAATTGAAGTGGGATTGGTTACAACAGATAACAACAAACAATGAACGGATTATGTTGTTATTGACTAATAATATGTCAATGGCGCACGCACGGAATATGTGTTTACAGTTGGGGTATGAAATGTACGCACCGGATTATATTTTGATGTTGGAGGATGACCACGGTTTGAATGAAGGCGCAATAGATGCTTTAGTTCATCAAATGAAAGAGAATTATGGTAAGGTTAGTCCAAATGGATTGCGGTATGGAATGTTTAGTTTATGTTATAAGCATACAAATGCACAATTTGTTCAAGTTGCTGATGGATCAAATTTGCATTATCCTCATGCCAATTCCGATCAGTTATCAATTGGGGGGATGAACAGTTGTTTCAGGTGTGCTCCGGCAAGCCATTGGCAGGCAGTATTGAAGGGGTATGACACTGATGAATATTTGATGTCGTTACATCAGACGGTTAATTTGAGATTGCGGAATTACCGAAAGGGATTTACTGTATTGTTTATTGGTAATGGTGATCTTTGCATTGTTGAAGAACATGAGGGTCGTGGTATGTCACGTGGGGATAAGCTTAAGATTTGTGATGAGAACTATTGCGCCAGTGATCGAAGAAGTATATATCGAGGTAAACATGATTGATAAAGAATTATTATTTATTACAGGGCAACCACGGTCAGGTACTTCGTTGCTTACTAAAGTTGTTGATACACATCCCAAAATATCAATATTAATGGAGAACGGGTTTGGATGTTGCAGACGTTTACGTCCTCCACCAAAACATTGGGAATCGGATAAAGCGTTGCTTGGAAACATATCCCCAGTTTTTGGTAGATTAAAAACACCTATAGTAGGCAATAAAATAGGATCGCCCAATATTTGGGGATTAGTGGATATATGTCAATTTGTCAGGCAATTTGTTGATTTTAAGATATTATTAATAATTCGTAATCCAATTTTGAATGCAATCTCAAGATGTAATAGAGAGACCCCAGAAGGTTACCAATGGGGGGAGTATAGTCAATATGCCAGAGATTCGGGTTATTTAGATTTTAGATCACAAGCCCATAATTATATATCGTCATGGTTAGGTAGTATTGATATTTATTGGAAATTGAAACATGCTCATCAAAATAAGGTGTATCTTGTGTATTACGATGATTTTTGTGTAGATTTTGAAAACAATGTAAAGAAAATTTGCAATTTTTTAGGTGTAGATTTTACAACCGATATGTTGAATTGGTATACATTTAAACATCATAATGCGGGAGGTGAGTTAGTTAAAGATTTGAAATATCCTGATAAACCTGTTTTTTATAATAGTAACATACCGGATGTTTTACCCAAAAGGATTGAAAACTTACCAAAACTTTTAGATGATATTTCTGATTTTTATAAATTATGGGAGAATCGTGGGCTTGAAATAGAACAAATACCTATGAGGGTTTTAAAATAATAAATATGAAAAAACGCTTAGACAACTTAAAACAACAGCCAGAAACAATGCTGGAGATTTGTGATGATGATTATTACGCAAGTGATTAAAGAAGTATATATCAAGGAAAGCAATGAGCCCTGAGTATTTAAAAAACAAACATAATAGAGAAGATATTATCCGTATTGTTTGGTATAATGCATTAGGAAATAATTTATTACAATATGCTGTAGGTAGGCTTTTATCTGAAACTTGGGGGGCGAAATTAACTTTTTGTAAAGAGTGGGAAGGTGTTTGTACAATAGATCCTTTAGATTACCTTAAATTGCTTGGATTAGATTTAGATTATATACATCCTACTGTTGATTGTAAGGAATTGGAGTTCAAATGGGGATATCCTTCTTTATGGAGATACTACGATAAAAATTTATTTACACAAAATATTCCAAGGATTTGGACTTGGTTTAAGCCTATTAGAAAATATCGTAAATATGATAAAGATTTAATAGTTCATTTGAGATTAGGTGGTGATTGGGAAGAGTCTAATAGAATAATTCCATTTGAGAAGGTAGAAAAGGTTTTATCCACGATAGAATTTCAGACTCTATATATTGTAACTGATGTAAGTAATCATTCCTTTCTTTCTAATTTTGATAGGTACAAGCCTATAATTGTGTCAAAGGAATCCCATTTGTGTAAAAAGGGTGAGACATTTTATGAACCCGTAGCGAAAAATACTATAAAGGATTTTAATTTTATTAGAAGATTTAATAAGGTATTGCTTTGTAATGCTGAAAGTACTTTTGGGTGGTGGGCTGCAATGTTAGGGGACGCAGATGAAGTTTATTGTGTACAACGGGAAAAAATACCTTTAGATAATTGGTTTATTCGAGACATTTTTAGAAAAATAGTGATTACATAAAGTGAGAGGATATATTCAATGGGTAAATTAATTAATATAGCCATCATCACGATAGATTCGTTGCGATATGATGTGACACAGATGGCAAATACTCCAAACTTTGATAAGCTATTTAAGGAACACAATGTGGATGGGTGGAGATTAACTGGTGCGCATGGGACGTACACGTTGCCGAGTCACATAGCGTTATTTCATAATGGGTATTTACCTAATTGGGATCGCCCAAACACGCCAGATTCGTATAGGGAACGGTTGTTTAGGGTACAATGGAATGAAGATCGTCATGTTGACGTGGCTTATCCAACAGGTGTTGGATACCCAAACATTGTTAAAGGGTTTGAGGCACAAGGTTATCGGACAGTTGGTGTTGGAGGGGTTGATTGGTTTGATATTAGGTTAGCAACAGGTCAAATATGGTTTGATTACTTCAGTGAATTTTATTGGATACCAAGATTTAATCAAGAATCTCCAGGTGCGTTTACAAATCAGATTGATTTTTGTAATCAGTTGCATTTAGATTTGACAACACCCTTGTTCTTTTTTATGAATATAGCAACGACCCATGCGCCCTATCAGGGGCGACCGTGGGTTATTGAATCCCAGGTACTGGCATTCGAATATATAGACGAACATATAATGCGGTTGATTGATTTATTACCGAGACCACTTTGTTTAGTAATGTTATCAGATCATGGGGAGTGCTTTGGGGAGGATGGGATACATGGACATGCGAGATACCATCCAAAGGTGATGGAGGTTCCATTGGTGGTGTTGAGGTTGAAATGATCACAATAGCTTTTTATGATACCAATTATATGAAGGGTAAACAAATCCTTGAGAATTTGAAGGTGATGACCCATAAGTGTTTGGGGAATTATGGTAGCATTAGAGGCATTGAGAGTGTTGACAAGGCAGATTTTCAGATTGTATTAGATCGGACGTCGGAACTGCTGGTTGATCCGAAGCGGACTATTTACGTAGGTCGTGAGCCTTATTACTATACTGACGCATTTAATGACTTTAAGGATGTTGATGAAGCATTTGCAATCCTGCAACCAGCGAATGGGGATTGTTATCGACCACAGAATTGGTGGATAGGTAAGACTTATGATGAATTGATGGCAATGGAGCCACCAGAAAAGACCAAACTGGTGAGTACGATAGTATCTGGTAAGGAATTTATGCGTGGGCAAGCGTATCGCCTGAGATTTATTCTGAGATGGATGCAACACCATAAGTTGGATTTGTACGGTAAATGGCAACATCCGCTGTCGTTGGGAGAGCTTGATGATAAGTTTGATGGATTACGAGATTATAGGTATTCAATAGCAATGGAGAACGGTCGGGCACGAGGGTATTTTACTGAGAAACTAATTGATGTGATGCTGTCATGGACTATGCCTTTGTATTGGGGTTGTTTAAACATAGCTGATTATTTTCCGGAGGGGTCTTATGTATTAATTCCATCAGAAGCATTTTCCAGAATTGAGGAAGATATTTATGAGGTGGATAAAATAATTACAGGGCACGAGATTGATATGGAAGCTTTAGCTGAAGCCAGACAATTGATATTGAATAAGTACCAATTCTGGGCAACTATCGAAAATGTGATTTTAAATGACGGGAAGATTGATTGGAATTAAATAATATCAACACCGTCGACGTAATCGGTTATGGAGCTGTCCTCTTCGGAGGTGGTGCTGACTGGAATAAGACGCTTGAACCCACGGTTATTAAAACTGTGGATGTTTGGCTGAAGTATTTCAACATTGACGTTTTTGGTAATAAAGTACCTATTAGGTGAGTAAATTCTTTAATACAAAGAATACTGCACATGAAAACCGTAGAAATTGATTCTAAGCCGGCATACCGGTTGCTATTCGACGATGCCGAAAAGAGAGCCGCAATACGTAAAGCCTCATTGAAAGCTTTACCTGGTGTTCATCAGGTTGTTAAATTAACCGAACAGGGTCTGCCCGAATTTTATAGCCAAGCTGGGCAGGATCAGTTTGTATTTGAAATTCTGTTTCGCTTTGGGATGACAAAAGGAAATTTTCTGGATCTGGGCTGTCAGGATCCAGTTGAATTAAGTAATACGTATACTCTGGAACAATTGGGTTGGGTTGGGGTTTTAATAGATAGGGATCACAAGTTTGTTGATGCATGTAAGGTCTGTCGGCATCCAGATCGAACGACAGTTATTTTAGCGGATACGACCAAGTTTGATTGGAGTTTATTGCCAGACAAACATTTCAATTATATATCTTTGGATGTGAATGAAGATTCGCTGGAAACCTTACAACGGCTTCTTGAAAGTAAGATTTCTTTTGATGTGATGACTGCTGAGCATGACGCCCATAATTATGGAGATAGTATTCGCCAACCAATGCGTAATTTGTTATCTACTAATGGTTATCATTTGTATTTTGGGAATGTGCGTGGGTGGCATGGAGGGTGCCAATTTGAGGATTGGTGGGTTCATCCAACACTTAAGGACAGGCAAATTAATAGTGATTTTGTATGGCTTTAAGGTTGATACAAGTGAGCGTCCGACAAGCCCTCATAAATTGATCTTGAATCGGTATCAGTTTGGGGTGACCATTGAGAATGTTATTATGAATGACGGTAAAATTAAGTGGAACTGAAATGAAAATTATTGAATTACAAGATAGAGAGTTAGGTCGACCAGCGTTAGTGATGGGTGGCGGTCCAAGTCTGCTTGATATTAATAAAGATGATTACAGGGGCGTGGTGAAGATAGTCTGTAACGATTATTATCGGTCAGCTTTTTACAAGGACTTCAAGCCGGATTATTGGTGTGCAGCGTGCGGTATAAACACGTTAATGGGTTTGCCTAAATTTGGGGGTGAGAAAATATTAGACCATGCAATCACTAATGGTTTAATATTGTTTATTGGGATACCGAGACCGAACGAGCGTGATGACGTGCGAAAATATGTTGAAGGTTTTTCTTATGGGGATTTTGCATGTTTTTGGGATTGGGGTAATATGGAGATTCAGAAATTACTTAATATACGTTATCAAATGGGTGGTGCTTTATACTCACATGGCACAAGTGTCATACTGCATCAGATAGCATTAGCGTTTTGGATGGGTTGTAACCCGATTAGTGTGACAGGCATGGATTTGTCTTATGCGTTGGCGATGGGGCGCACTGGCCAGACGCACGCGGGGTTTAGCGAGAAGTGCTTGGAAGATGATGATCGACTTCAGGTGGAATCAACATTGAGATTAATACACCATGATTTGGCTTACTTCGGTCGTATAGCAAAACAAGCCGGGGTAGAGTTTCACAATCTATCATGGGAAGCCAACAACGTAAACTTTGAGGGTTTTTTAAATGGATAACTTAGGTGGCGTCAACGGTATCTTCGTGATAGCCGAGATAGGCATCAACCATAATGGTGATATCAACATAGCCAAGCAGCTTATTGATATGGCGGTTGATTGTGGCTGTAACGCGGTTAAGTTTCAGAAGCGTACCATTGATGTGGTTTATAGTGAGGAGTATCTGGATAGCCCAAGAGAGAGCCCTTGGGGTACTACGCAACGAGCGCAGAAAGAGGGGTTGGAATTTGGGAATGCAGAATATAGTGAGATTGATAGTTATTGTAGGGAGAAAGGAATTGCTTGGTTTGCATCAGCGTGGGATAAGTTTAGTCTGATATTTTTAAATGGTTATGATATTCTTTATAATAAGATTGCTTCATCAATGCTTGCTAATGACGATTTCGTAGCAGATGTAGCATCTTTTGGGAAGCTTACATTTATATCAACCGGAATGAGTGATAGTGGTCTTATAGATTCGGTGGTTAAAATATTTAATAATTGGAAATGCCCCTTTGTGTTAATGCATTGTGTATCAACATATCCCTGCAAGGACGAGGATTGTAATTTGAAAGTGCTTGACTGGTTGAAATCAAGGTATAAATGTGAAATAGGCTACTCTGGTCACGAGGTTGGTGTGTTACCATCGGTGCTATCAGTTGCTTATGGGGCAACAGTGATTGAACGTCACATAACATTGGATAGGGCTATGTATGGGAGTGACCAGGCGGCTTCGTTGGAACGCCGGGGATTGGAGATAGTGGTACGTTATGCACGAGATGTTAAAGGGATTTTGGGGGATGGTGTAAAACGAGTGTTACCAGGTGAGGAAATCAATGCTAAAAAGCTTAGGTACTTCAAATGATAGTTGCATTGATACCAGCCCGTGGGGGATCAAAAGGGATACCCAAAAAGAACATCATTGACCTTGACGGCTATCCATTAATTGCTTATTCAATTGTGGTAGCGTTAAATTGCCCAAGTATTGATCGGGTAATTGTGAGTACTGATGACGAGGAGATTGCTGAAGTTGCCAGGAAATTTGGTGCTGAAGTGCCGTTTATGCGTCCTGATTGTTTTGCAGGTGATGGTTCACTGGATATTGCTTTTATGCATCATTTTTTGAGTTGGGCTGAAAAGGAAGATAGTGTGCCAGAATTTATTGTACATTTAAGACCAACCACACCATTAAGAAATATCGAGAAAATTGAGGAAGCTATCGTCTTTATGCAGGCGCGTAAGCGAGCACGTGTTAGTATTAAGGTGGAGTATCCTGATGCAAATTGGTTTACGAATGAAACGGCATTACGATCTATACACGAATTACGGGAGCCCCCAGAAAAACTGTTTAGAACTGACCGACATGGTTGGTTAGAAACGTTTATGTCAGATAGGGATATTCGGAGAGAATGTTATAATTTACCCAGACAATTTTTCAGACCCGCTTATCAACCAAATGGGTACGTAGATATAATCAAGCCGGAAACGTTAAAAGCAAGCTTCTTGCATGGAGCTAATACATGGGGATTTGTGACCCCGAACACCGGCGAAGTGGATACCAAAGAGGATCTCGAATTTATTGAATTTATGCTGACACGGCATAAGTTTGATAGTCGGGAATTATTAAGGGGATAATAATGGTACATTACATTGAGACAGAGCATCGTAGAATTTCAACACCGATTCCTCACCCAAAAGATCTGGAGTTGTTAGAGGAATTGCGGAAGGTTGAATCTGATGCAGTGCCGAAGCAGTTGCCTATCTGGGCAATGGCTGATGGGCATCAGGTGTGGGATTTTCATAATAATCAATTTATTGATTTTACGAGTGGGATATTTGTAGCTAATATAGGGCATGGGAATGAACGTGTGCGTCAGGCTATTAGTTGCAAAAGAATGTTCCATACATATTTATTTGTGAATGAACATCGGCTTAGATTCATTCAAAAACTGATTGAGATCACCCCGGCGTTTGCTGAGAAGGCTTGTTTGTTTTCGGCTGGAACTGAAGCAACTGAAGCTGCTGTTAAGATAATGAGGGGGTGGGGTTGGAAGCATCACAGAACAGCGGCTATTTTATCTGTTCAGGGTGCTATGCACGGCAATTCTTACTTGGCAAAGAGATTGGGAGGATGGTGCTTAGATTGGATAAGTGCGGAAGATGAAATTTATTATTTAGGGGGGCGTAAAGACTATAAAATAGATTATAGTCAGGTAAATAATGATATTCAGAATGCATTTATGCATCAGAGAGATGGGAAACTTTGTGGTGTTATTATTGAATCATATCAAGGATGGTCAGCACGTTTTTTCCCACAAAGTTATATTCAAAACATTGTTGAAATGGCGAGAAGTTATGGTATGCTTGTTTGTTTTGATGAGATACAAGGTGGATTTGGGCGTACTGGTAAGATGTTTGCTTATGAGCATTACGATGTTGAACCCGATCTGGTTTGTTTAGGAAAGGGTTTGACTGGGTCCTTGCCAGTATCCGCGGTAATAGGACGAGCGAAGTATATGGACTGTTTACCAAAGGGGGAATTAAGCAGTACTCATTCTGGCAATCCTGTTGGGTGTGCTGCAGGGTTAGCTAATCTGGAGGAGTTCAGTAAGGATAACTTTAAGATTGTTGATGAATCCCAGCAAAAGGGAGAAGTGCTACACGATAGGTTGAACGAATTGAAGGATAAATATCCAGAATTTATTGTTGAGATTAACGGTAAAGGTTTGCTTGCTGCCATAATAACCAAGACGAAAGAGCAATCTGATAAGGTGTGCGAATTAGCTAAACAACGAGGGTTGCTATTGGTTCATACTGGGCGAGAATCAATCAAAATTGGACCGCCGTTGACGATCACAACAGATGCTTTGTTAGAAGGCATCGAAGTTATTGCTGAATGTTTTGGTGAGCTGAAAAATGATTAAATCACGTCATATTGGTTTAGTGGTCAAATCAATGACAAAGATGTTGATGTTTTACACACAGGCATTACAATTGGGATTATCGGTCATCATCGACCAAGAAGAAAGCGGTGAGTTTATTGAAAATATATCCAGGCAAGATGGTTGTATTGTTAGAACAGTTAAGTTGGGTTTGAATGGTTGTACGATTTTGGAATTGTTGGAATATCAATACCCACACATTATGCATCCCAGTACCAGGGGGTTATTTCAATACGGTTTTACGCATATAGCATTTACCGTGGATGGAGCAGTGATGGATCAAATGGTACAAAGAAATTTTGTGCTTAAGACGCCACAAGTATCATCAGATGGTAAGCATCGGGTGTGTTTTTGTAGGGATCCCGAAGACAATTTGATTGAATTCGTGGAGGAGTTATTGTGAAAGGATTGTCCAAATTTAGAATCAAAACATTGCGTGATATAAAAGAGAGACCTGGTCTGGGGCATTCTGATAACATAACTGATTGGAGTCCATTTCATCTAACAGGAGCACAACGACAAGCCTGTCAATTTCTTGCAAATAACGGGTTAGTTACTATGCACCTTTCCGTAACCGGAAATGAATATGTTGTACTTACCGTCAAAGGTTTCAAGATATTGGAGGAATTATGAATGGTTTGGTGAACGTAAATATTGAATTAACGAGCCTATGTAACAAGAACTGTTGGATGTGTGGGAGGCGTGAGCACGATAAGCTGTACGGTAAGCAGGATTATGGTGATATGGACTTTGAGATGGTGCGTAACATTGCCAGACAGATACCATCGGGGATTGTGGTACAATTTCATAACAATGGTGAGGGGCTTCTGTATCCCAGATTTGGTGAAGCGGTGCAGTTCTTTGATCATTGTATAACAAACATCGTAACTAATGGCAAGCTTTTAGTTAAGAAGGCTGATGAGATAATAAACAATCTGAATTCATTATCGGTATCAATATTTGAACAAGACACTGAAGCCCTCAAACAGTTTGAAATATTAAGCGAATTTTTAGAATTAAAAGGTGATAAATTACCTTTCATTACTTTACGGTTTATAGGTGATGTTAACCGGGAACCTTATAAGAGATTTGGGTTGTTGGAGATTAGCCGGACGTTGCATGATCCAAAAGGCAGTGTTAATTATCGAAGAGAACCAACGATACCGGAGGTAGGTATTTGTTGGGATTTTATGACTCGACTATCAATAACCAGAAAAGGCAATGTATCGCCTTGTGTGCGCTTTGACCCGAAAGGTGAGTTGATATTGGGAAACGTAAGAGATTTGTCGTTGCAAGCGATGTGGGATGGCAAGGAACGCATTGAAATGAAGATGCTACATTGTACTGGGAGACGAAATGAAATCCATTTTTGTAGTGAAAAATGCCACTATTGGGGCGTACCAACAGGCAATTGAAGGAGATTATAATGATCAAGTGGAACATTCAAGGCAACGCTTTAAGTGACAGTGATCGGCGTAAGCTGGCTGATTTTATTATAAATGAGCCACGGTTAACTCAAGGGGATACCGTTAAAGAGTTTGAGCGAAAGTTTGCTGAATGGCAGGGGTCCCGGTATGCGGTGTTTGTGAATACCGGCAGCTTGGCTAATTTGATATTGATAAGCGCGTTAAAAGAATTGCACAATTGGGAGAATGGTGTTGGTGTTATTGTACCGGCGGTAACGTGGTCGACGACTGTTACACCTATAATGCAATTAGGATTGAAGCCGGTGTTTGTTGACGTCAATTTGAAAGATTTGGGGTTTGATGACCATCAGGTTAATATGGCATTAAAATCTGATCACATTAAAGGAATCTTCATGGTTCATTTGTTAGGTTTGCCTGCGCCTGCATATTGGTATCAACAACATTTACGGGAGTTTCAAAATGATGTGATTTTAATGGAGGATTGTTGTGAGGCATTAGGGACAAAACTGTTTGATATTAATGTAGGTAATTATGGTATAGCCAGTACGTTCAGTTTTTATTGGGCGCATCATTTGACGACGATTGAAGGAGGTATGATTTGTACCGATGATTATGATTTATATAAGTTATTACTCTTAAAGCGGTCACATGGTATGGCGAGGGAATTGCCGGATGAGTGTCGGGCTGAGATTGAAAAGCAATATTCAGATTTAGATTATTGGTTTATGTTTTTGACTGACGGCTTTAATGCACGAGGCAACAATTTGACAGCCTATGCAGGATTAATACAACTTGAACAACTTGATGGGTTTCTGGAAATCCGCAAGAGAAACTATGCACGGTTTGTTGAGATTTGTAAACAGTATGAGGAGCATTTAATTATACTTGATGCTCCAATTTCGTCAACATTTACGTTACCCTTTATCTTTAGGCAACCGGAAATGAAGCGAAAGTTCCGTGATTTATTGGTTAAAGAAGGGGTTGAGATACGACCGTTGCTTGGTGGCAATCTGTTAAGGCATCCAGCATTTAGTAATTTGGGGTATGAACCGGAGGACTTTCCGAATGCAGAATTGCTTCATTTTAATGCCTTCTACGTTGGTAATCACCAGGGGATTGGTGATAAGCAATTGGATTGGTTAGAGAAAACGATGGAGGGGTTTTTTAATGCGAATTGATATGCTCAATTATCCGATCAGTGGTAGTCATTGGTTAGGGTATTGCATAACACAATTAACCGGCGCATGTTTTATTGGGGTTGGTCCAAGTGGCGCATACGAGGGTGCCGGCACCTTGGGTTATATAGGTAAGACTCACGGTCAAGCACCGGGTTGGTGGAAATTCTTTAATGTTGAAACTGATGCTTTAATTGTGTTGGTACGCAACTACAAAGAATGCATGGTGCGCCAGCGTAAATTAACCTTTGAAGCAATGCGAGAGGATTGTTTGGGTGTACAGGGAACAAATGTTGATTACATAGCGATATTGAAACGATATGATGAGATGCCTGAAGACCGACGGATATTGATTTACTATGAAGATTTGATGGCTACTCCTGACCGTGAAATCATACGAGTATTGAGATTTTTATTATCTTTTGGTTTATCATATTATGCTTCAGATCTGTCTTATTTTATAAATACCATTGAGCAGCACAAAGAGCGTTCCCGACAAGCTTACAATACCGGGGTTGAGCATACACCGTGTCAGACGAAAGGCGAATCGATATTCCATTCAAAGAAGTTGAGTCAAGCAGATAAGCTGAAGATTGATTCGTTTTTGCGGGTTAATTACCCAGACATTTTCAAGAAATACTTGGTGAGATATGCAGAGAGATAAGTTTAGATTAGAATACCATTGTATGATTCACATCAGCTATATTCCACCAAAGTTGGTCACGCTGACACGGGAATGGATTTTGGGATGCTGTAGGAGCGTTGATCTGGTTTGCAAGCGAGAGAAACAGTGGCGCAAACAGAAAATCATTTCTGAATGTTCTGTTGACCCTGTGACGGTGTTTTTAGACAAAGAATGGGGTGTATTGAAATCAAATTGCCATACTCCGGAAGATGAGCAAACGGGTAATTTATGGTTACGGGTGTGTATATCTAATGGAGTTAGGTTGAATATAATTGGCAATAAAGCTTTACATGGGTTAATTGAGCGGGGGTTGGTTTGTCATGAGCTATCCGATAAATAGAGAATGGGCAATGCCCAACAAACACACGTTTTTGGTTAAACCTATACGAGAATTAGTTAATCGTTATGTTGGTGATGGTAAAGGTTGGGTTGACTTATTTTCTGGTTGGAATAGTCCAGCAGAAGTAACAAATGATCTTAACCCTGAAATTCCGGCGCAATATCATTTAGATGCTTTTGATTTTGTAAATACACTTGATGGTAAATTTAAAGGATGTATTTTTGATCCACCATATTCATTAGTACAAGTTTCCAGAAGCTATAAAGATATTGGGTTGAAGTCACATATAGGAAGTGATGATCCTACTGCGTCTTTTAAGATTGTTAAAGACAAAATGGTGTGCCATATTGAAGCTGGTGGCTATATTATAAGCTGTGGTTGGAATAGTAACGGTTTTGGGATGAAGCGGGGATTTGAAATTGTTGAAATATTACTCGTTGCTCATGGTGGTGGTCATAACGATACAATTATAATGGTTGAACAATTAGTACGGGACGTTGATTTGGGTGAGCTTGAACGGATCGCTAACAGAATGAAGCCAAAAACCTTTATGGATATTTTATAGATAAAGTGAAATAATCCACTTGTGGCTTGCATTCAGTGTTTAATTTGTGTAAATTAAAGTAATTTATGTAGAGTCAAAGTGGATATGAAAATGGAGACGATGTCAAATAACAAGAAAATAGAATTTAACGAAGATCAGCAAGCGGCTTTAGAAGCGACTGGTACAAACCTACTGGTTGCGGCTGCAGGATCAGGGAAAACAAAAGTCCTCACTCATAAGATAGTAAAGGTTATTGAAGAAGGGTTTAATCCCAACAGGGTATTAGCTTTAACCTTTACGAATAAGGCTGCTGATGAGATGAGAGAGCGGTTAGAGAAGCTGGAGTTGTTGGGCTATGAGGTAGAGAAAGATGCGCTTGACAGCCCGTGGATCGGAACGATTCACAGCTTGTTCTTCAAGATATTGAAGAGTGATTTACCGGCTGTTGATCCTCGATATGCTCCCCGGATCGTACCCCTTGACGAATATAAGCGGAAACGGATGATTGAAGATATTTTGAAAGCTGAGGGTTATGAATATGAAGATATTGAATGGGATCCTTTTGGTATTTTAAGAGCGATTGATGTGGCGCAAGCAGCCGGTTATTGTTATGAGGATGCATCACCTTTATTTTTTGGTGAGGACAGTACAGCCCAGGAAGCCTTTGTTTATAAGATGTGGGGGTTGTATATTAAAATGAAAATGAAGGGCGACAAGAATAATAATAAGTTTGTTGACTTTTCAGATATGATAACATTAACTGTTAAGATGTTTCGTCAATATCCGCATGTACTTGCAAAGTGGCAATCCCGGTGGGATTATATATTGGTTGATGAATTTCAGGATACCGATATATTGCAGGCTGAAGGTATTAGAGGATTGTCAGATGAACATGGTAATTTATTTTTTGTAAGTGACTGTCGGCAAATGATTTACGGTTTCAGGGGGGCGCAGATTGAGTTGACAACAAAGTTTACAGATCACTTCCCGAACGGCAACGTACTTTATATGGGATTAAATTACCGGTCAGGGACTAAAATAGTTGGTAAAAGCAATAAGCTAATCAAATTTGCCAATTTTGAAGTACCTGATGCTGAAGCGAATCGTAAGGATATAGGTGGGGTTGAGTATCTCGGACACTTTGAATCAGACATAGAAGAAGCCTTAGTGGTTGTGAATACTATTAAAGCCTTGATTGATGCTGGTGCGCGTAAGCCTGGCGATTTTGCGATTGTTTACCGGACGAATAGCCAGAGCCTTTATTTTGAGGATATGTTAATGAAGGCTGAGATTCCTTACGTGATACAAGGGTCACACGGTTTTTATTTCAGGGAAGAGATTAAGGATATGGTTGCTTACCTGGCAATCATATATGAGATTAGAACAGACCACCAAGACGTTGAAACTCGTGAGATGGTGAATGCGTTGTTGATGACAAAGAAGGGGTTTGAAACCAAGTACGGTTGTTTTGAGCGTGTAATAAACAAGCCCAATAGGTATTTGGGTGCAGCCTTTGTAAGGGAGTGGGCGAACCATGTACGCAGGGGTGTGGCACCATTAGACGCATTCAGAAGCCATTACAGTCGGGGCTGGATGGAAAAGAATGCCAGTAAGTACGCGTATATGTTATTAGGCTTGGTTAGTCGTAATCCGAACAACGATGCGCTGGATGGTTTGTTGGCAGATATAAGGGATGAGTTGGATTATGATAAATGGGTATCTCGGAACTTTGATGAAACCATTGAGAATCCAAAGATCGATAACTTGAATGCTTTGCAGGGAGCGATTGCCGAACAAGCCAGTTTGAAGAGCTTCTTGGTTTATGCCGGGGCAATGGCAAAGCCGGATGATGGCAACGGGGTATCGGGTAAGTCAGTAAAGCTGATGACCGTACACCGATCCAAGGGGTTAGAGTTTCCGGTTGTATTTGTGGTTGGTTTGTGTGAGGGTTTGTTGCCTCACTGGAAAGCGATTATGAGCGGTGACGTTGAAGAGGAACGGCGGATAGCTTATGTAGCTTTAACCAGAGCGGAGGATACTGCTTACCTTAGTGGGTTTATTGTTAGGAACTGTAGAGGAGAAATGGAGCCGAGCAGATTTGTAGGGGAGATGGGGTTTAATTTATAATGAACATTGAGACCTTACTAAATTACGAGCCGAAATTGGGGGCTGGTGTTGTAGTTGTTGACGGTGAGATAGCCAAGACGATTGACGATCCGAAGCTTTGGCAGACCCCGTGGAAGTTGCCGGTATCAGTATTTTGTACTGTTGACGATAAGCGGGGATTCAGGGATTGGATTGGGGATGAGAGTATAGCCCAGTTAATCAAATATTTGATGCAGTTTGATATTATAGTCGGCTTTAACCATATTCAGTTTGATTTCGGGGTTATGGACGGCGGTGTGGTGAGAGAATTTAATAAGGGGGGTAAAAGTACCAAGAAGGTTAGAAGTGCCTTAGAAAGCATTTATGACGTTGGTACGGACGATCCAGTGCCAGGCATGGTTAAACAAATTCTTAAAGGGCGTTGTGTTGATTTGAACCTTGATGTACAACGTTTTTTAGATAGTAAAGGTTATGCCCGGAAAGGGCGACGAGCTAATTTGGATTCAATATCAAAGGGTATGTTGTATGAATCGAAGTTATCCAGTAGGTTTGATGGTGGAGCTGGTGCTCCAAAAGCGTGGCGGCAGCGTTTATGTTTGGAGGTAAATTTATATTGTCGAATGGATGTTTGGATAACCGCCGAAATCTATAAAAGGTTGTTAGCCGGTGAATTATTGAAAAATGCTGGTTGGGTTGACAGTGGGAAAATAAATGAGTTTGACGGTAAAGTCACATTAAAATTGAGGTGATACTATGCGAAAAATAAAAGATGTTTGTAGTATGAAGGAGGTAATTCTCCAGAATTTTTGGCATTATCAAGAGAAATACCACAAAGGTAATAAAGCTAAAAGATGGACGTTCATATGTGAGGCTGACCATCCAGCATTTCCTATATATGCGCAAGGCATTGTACTTTTACAACAAGAGGGTTTGGTTGCCTTTGTTGGTGAGAACAAGATGTTTTGTTTGACTGATAAAGGTTATGACTTTTGTGAGTTTAACAAATTAAGTTTATCACCAGAAGATCGTTTTTATGAGGAATATTAAGTAACATTAAAATTGAGGTAATCGTAGCATGTCAAGAATAGCAGTAATAATGCCTTTAAATTATTGTAGGATGGGTACTTGTTCATTTGTTTCATTACACCCTGAGCACCCGATACGTAAGAAGTATCCGGAATTTTTATATGCTGTTCGGTCCAGTAATTGGGAAGGCGATTATGATTTTCAAGCTGAATTAGTTGATGGGATGGTTCCGTTGATTTCAGGACGGATATATCAAGCGTATACTGATAAAGATACAGCAATGAAGGCTATGACACGAATGAGTGAGGATGAATTTAACGAACTATTTAATACAGGAGATGCGTTTACCTATAATTTCACTGAAATTGTTGAGGAATAAATGTACCGAAAACAGTTAGAAGATTCATTTACGACATGTACCTGCTGTAATAAGGCAATCACTGTTGAAGCTGATGAAGATAATGTTATACTTTGTCTATGGGTAGTTTATGGGGGTTTTTATAAAGCAGGACCATCAATCTGGGCAAGGGTAGCACTTGCGTGGCGAGCGTTGTGGCGAGGCTTTGGTTTTGTTGGTGACATGCATTTTGATGATGTTGATCGGTTAGATAAATTTATTGACCATTTGGAGAAAGCTAAACAGGTGATGATAGCAGAAAGAGAAAGGCGGAACGATGACGGTGAATAAACCTTTTAAAATTTTAATGGTCACAGCCGATGAATTTGGATGTGGGCTGTACCGGATGCGACAACCAGCATATTCTGTAGGTAAGCATACCGCAGATGTTGATATTTTGTTAAATATGAATCCAAGTACCGCGGATTTGAAGGATCAAGATTTATTAATAATACAACGGGTTAGAGTTTGCAAGAATGAACAGACTAAGGAAATTACCGATTTGAATGTTGAATTGCTTCATGTTGCAAAACATTATAATATTCCGATTATATATGAACATGATGATAACGATTTTGCATTGCCGAAGCATCATGGAATGTACACGATGTTCTTGGAAGACCGGATTGCTGATAAGGTTGATTTCATGCTTGAGAATGCTGATGTGATAACAACCACTACACATTATCTTGCAGATGTTTTTAGGAATCGTATTAGTGACCCACAGAAAGTCTTTGTGTTTCCGAATTGTTTAGATAGTGAAGATAAGATGTGGCAGTTCCGGCGACCGTTCAGTCAAAAGCTACGGATTGGTTGGGCTGGGGGGTCCAGTCATCAATATGATTTGTCGGAATTCCGAGGTGTAGCTGAAACTTTATATGAGAAATATAGTGACCAGTTACTATTTTTGATGGGTGGGTTTGATACCAGGGGGGTATATACGTATTACAACGAGAAGGGTGAACGTATTACACGACCAATTGAAGCCCATGAAACTGTCTGGATTGAGATGGCTGATGAATTCTTTGGTAAGATACCGAAGGCTGCACGGCGTATTATGCGGACGTTACCTATAGACCAATATGGTTATTTTTTCAGTCAGTTTGATATTGGTATTATTCCTTTACAGAGTGATGAATTCTGTAGAGCAAAGAGTTCGCTTAAATTGCTTGAATTTGGGGCGTATAACGTGCCGTGTGCTTTTTCTGATGTAGTACCCTATAATCTTACCATGAAAGGTACAAAGCTGTACCAGCGTGTAAAAATACCTACTGGTAAGTCCAAACGAGGATCACACGATGATTGGGTAAGGGTGTTGAGTGATTTGATTGATAGTGAGGCTTTGCGGGAAGAGATTGGGCAGGAACTGAATCGGTTAATATTGACTAAATTTGATGCAGATAAATGGGCTCCATTACGATTCAAGTTCTGGAAAGAGGTAATAGAGTCCAAAGGTAAACCAGAAACCCCGAATCCTGAAAGGGATATTGAGGGTTGGGATAAGATATCGTTTTAGGGGGTATAATGTCATATATATTTGAGTGTTTAAGGTGGATTCTTGCGAGGTTGAAGTTTGTTAAAGAATGGTCACCTCATGACTTATTTGATAACACATATTTTTGGTATAGTTGGAGTCCTCATTTTGAGTTCCATGGCACAAGTGACCAGCAAATAATGTTACCTTTCGTGGGAATTATCTACCAAAATTTGGGTGACGATAATATTAAGCAAATAACAGTAGATGCAGTAGGAAATGTAAGGGAATGGACAGATAAACAGTTTAGGAGTTATTAATGAAGTTTAACAAAGACGGATACATAATCTTTGAGTCGGGAAAAGCAATTGAGGCTAATCAAGGTATAGTTGGAATAGCTGAAGAGCCTGAAGCAAAGTACGGATATGAGGTTTATGAAGGTTACGATGGAGCATTCACATATGATGGTTCTACGCTTTTCGGTTGTGGCTCAGATGACTTAACAGATAGAGAACTTGTAGAGTTAATAGATTTTCAAATTGAACGCTGGACAAAGTTCAAGAATAATATTAAAGGGAATAAACCCCCCCTAATCCTGAAAAGGATGTAGAGGGGCGGAATTTAATTGGAGGTTGAGAGATGGCTAACGAGGATGAAAGAATTATTGTAATTGACAAAAACGGCAAATCAATCATTTCACCAGTTGAACTTGATGTGGATGACATAACGGCTGTTGATCACTTTGGGCAAATATATTCTTGTGATGAAGATGAAGTTGAATGGAGGCGTAGACAAAAATGCGAAAAATGCGGATACATTTTAATTGAAGTGGTAGTGAGAGATTCTCAAGGGGATTATTAAGATGTTTCTTAGAGTTATGGGCTGTATCGTCAAGTGTGATGCAAGTAATAATCCACCAGAGACTCGTAAAGAGCAAATGATTCATTGTAATGTGACGCTTAAAATCGTGTCAGATGCGGAGGTTACGAATGGTCATTTGGAGTATATTGCTGATAGGATAAAAGGACTGCTTACAGAATCATTGGACACCTAATGAAAATCCTATTTAGAATTCCATTCACAATCTATTTTGTAGCGTGGGATAGAGAATTTAAGAAATTCTTGTTTGCTAATAAAGGGTGGCATGGTAAAGGGTCTAATCCGTATTACTGGAATTATATTAGATGACTCTTGATCTGATAGTATTTGAGAGCGACCCAGAAAAGACCAAGTTAATAACCCTACGGGTATTCAGGGATCTGGTAGCATTGGGTATCCCAGAAATTGGAGCCCCAATAGCTGTTATACCCGTAGGGTTGCTATCACCAGATTTCAAAATCATTACATACCCACCGATGATTAAGACTGTAGCCAGATATGCTGACCGAACTGGACTAAGGTTTAGTAAGGCTTATGGGGTAGTGCAAACAAAATTGTTTGATTTATTACCAGATGCTGAAGCATGGCTTGACTTGAGCGTACTTTTAACAGATATAAATTTGATAGGTAGGTGGTTGAATTGGGGTTTAAATTTTTTAGTACTTGACAAACGGGAAATAAATGATTATATTAAAGTCAATAAGAAAGCCAATAAGTTGCTTGATTTAGCTGAGATAGAAGACGTTTTAAGATACTTAGGAAATATAGATGTTGTAAATCAGATATAGATTTTGTTTATATTCAAAAACGAAAAAACAAACGAATTTAAAAGAGTGATTATATACAACAACAAATCAAGTCATATTTACAAAATCGTAAATTTACGAGTTAAATTCTTTATTGGAGACCTAAGTGAAAAAATATGGGATAGGTAAACTGGATAAAGCACCGGTTAAGGTTGCCAAGAAGATCAAAAAGGAAACTAAGGATGAACAACCAAAGCCTAAGCGTTCTTGATAGATTGGAAGCCGATATAGCCAAGGTTGAACCGACCAGAGAGAATATCGGGATATTAGTTGCCAATATGTGCAAAGCTATGGGGTGGAATTTACCTCAAAGTAAAGTAGCTGTGAAAAAGGTGTTGGCACAAGTAAACGATCCTCAGTTAGCATTAGCTGGTATAAGGGAATTAGGGCAAGCTGTGTTGGATTCCGGAATCCCACAGGCAGCTTTGGTGTTTGCAGTAACATATAAACTTATTGACGGATTAGCTAAAGCCCCAGAGCAGGCACGAGAGGAGCTTCAAGTTCAACCGTATTAAAGTGGAGGTAAAATGTTTGTTCAAGTGGCTGAAAACAAATCATTCAGACCCGCTGGCGTTAATGTAGCGATACAACCAATAGTAACGCTAAAGAACGAGAACAATGATTACGCATTTATTGTCAAAGATGATAATAATAATTATATATTGTTCCGTGGAGAGAAGCGTCGTACTATCACACCGACGCATAAGTGGTTTCCTGAAGCTGTAGCTGCACTTCAGATGTTGCCAACCCCTGATAGGTTGCCGATAGACGAAGCCGGGAATCCGATTCCACCCGAATTAGGTGAGCTACCAGAAAATTGGGATATTAATCGTGATACCGCCGGAATATTTATACTGGTACAATACCAACATACTGGGCAAGAGATAGGATCACGAAATCTTACTGGTAAGCGGTTAAAAGTGAAAGTAATTGTTGGTGTAACAAACGCGTTCACAGTATTGGAATCCGAAGGCTTTCCGCAGTTAATTGGGCAACGTATCACACATGACCCAATTAGAGATAAAGTGTTTGTAGGGTGATATGTTACCGGCAACCGCACATACGTTAGTAGCTATTTCAATATTACAGAATGAATTTGAACCAGGCAGGGTTGAACGCCGTATAATAGCTTACTATTTTGAAGGCTTGAAATATGAGCTTTACAATTTGGTAAGCCTTAGATTAGGGCGTGATAGCAGAGAGGCTGAGACCTGTAAAGATAAACTTAGAAAGGCGTTAGCTACCGTTAAGAAAATATGTTATGAGATGGTTAATGAGGATCTTGATGGTAAAGTACGTTTAGATGGACATGCTATTGCCGGGATAGTGCATTATGCAACACGACCAAACGATATTATTACTGGACCACTATGGCACAATCTTGAACCATTATTTAATTTTACGTTCAAGGGTAAACAGGGTGTGATAAAATTTCTGCAAGATGAAGTTACCAATTATATACAGAAGCGTACGCCTATGTTAGAGAGCCAGTTTGCTGTACAATGGGAGGGGGCGGTGAGATATATTAGAAATTATGAGTGTGGGATATAATAAAAACTTGACTTTGCCCCAAAATAGTAGTAACTTATTACAAGTGGATTTTTAAGAGGATTAGTTGAAAGCAGATAGGGAAACATACGATCAAGAAGCCGAACGTGCTTTAGCTGTACATAAGGATAGGTTGGATGAACGATATCAAGGGGACGATATACAACCAATAACTAATGAAGAGGACGATGGTTGTTGGGTTGATGTTATACATATTGAAGAGCCCCCAAAGGTTGATCCGGTTGATCCCAGCTTAAGCCTTGGGAATAACTGTACCCCTGACATATTAGCCCTGAACGCCGCTATAAGCGATTATACTGGCGAACAAGCCGAAGCCTTAACCTTGATAGCCAAATTCTTACACAACGCTGAGAGCGAGTTTATAATGGCTGGGTACGCCGGCACCGGCAAGAGTACGATAGTTGAGAATATATATCGGTACGTTAGGGAATATAAGAAGTATCCGGTAATCAGTTCGATAACCCACCGAGCCTTACAAGTAATAAGAGAGAAATTAACCTTTATACCAGACGACGTATTTCAGACGATACACAGTATGTTGTATGGAGCCCCGGACGATAAGATGAAGTTTAGTATAGGGTCACCCAAGGTACAACCAAAACGTTTGACAATTATAGATGAAGCGTCTATGATCCCGCAGGATATTTTAGATGATATCAGACGAGCCTGCAGGTATGGCAAGATAATATTTATAGGTGATAGTTATCAATTAAGACCGGTAGGTGATGACCAGAAACTATTAGCCAAGCCCAATGTGCAACTTACCCAAGTGGTACGGCACGAATCGGGTATATTAGAATTAGCTACTGCGATCAGAAACAAGAGGAAGATTATAATACCAAAGGGCAAGCTGGACAAGGTTTATCGGTTCACGAAAGATCCGGTTGAGATATATCTAAATAAGCGAGAGAATACAGACAGCATTATAATTATCACAGCCACCAACAAAGAGCGGGTAAACTATAACCAGCGTATTAGACAAGCGTTATTTGGGATGTTGGGGTGTCGGAATGATCTTGTACCAAAAGAATCCCTGATAAGTATATCAAATAATGATTGGTTTACGAATGGATCGGTGTTTAGTGTTAAGGAGATATTGAGCGAAGAAGGGGTAGCCCAAGCGGAGATAAAGCTGATGGGTAAGAAGGATGATGGGGGCAATCCCAGAACGTCTATAGAGGATTATCATAGGTTTAAGATAGTTGACGATCAGAACCGAACCATAGAGTTGTTTTTATTTCCAATTACCAAGCAACCGTCTATATATAATGCACAGATTGTGGAGCTCAACCACCAAGGGGAAGATCATTACAGGCAAACAAATAAGCGGGTGGCATTAGCTACTTATGGTTATGCAATAAGCTGTCATAAAGCACAAGGGGGGCAATGGGAACGGGTGATTATTGATCAGACGTACTTTAAGACCGATCCCAGATGGCAATACACTGCAATAACACGAGCGTTAAAGTACGTGTACTTACATATGAAACCCTATGGGAAGAAAACACGTACATCGGTTAAAAAAATAAAGGAGTGGGCACAATGTGTGAGCAGATTGATGTTAGGAGGTTGGCTATAGAACGTTTAAAGGTTGCTCAAGGTACAATATTGCAAAAGTTTATCTGCGATGGTACTCCATTGTCTGCAAGTTGGCACATCATTGATAGACTCTTCGCAGAGATTGACCGTCTTAACGCCCTGCTGAAGGTGGATTGGATTCCGGTGGATGAGGTGAAGTTATGCCATGAACAGCGATATTGGTTGTCTGGTATAGACGAAGATGCTGTAACTATAGAAGGCAAAAAATCAAAACAGTCTTTAGGTATATGGGATGATTTTTACGCCTCTTGGGAAGATGAAATTGGCAATGAGGTATGGTTTACAATCACACACGTTGCGGAGTTCAAGTACCCAGACCCGCCGAGCGAAGTATCGGAAGATCCGGCGTGTATTAATGAAACCAACCACAAGGATGATAAAGGGGGGAGCAATGACTAACTCATCAGGTATGTTTAACGATCCACAGACCACTAAGTTGTGGAGTTTATTCATTGGTACTGACTTTGACGACCGTAGCAAGGTAAAGCAGATCGGACGTAGATTTAGGGGCAATCTTGGTAAGGCTTGTAAGATAATGCAGGAGCGCGGTGATAAGCTTTGTGTACCGATTGCGGTATATGACTTAAGATATGCAAACTGAAGGAGTAAACAATGAAACCGATTATAGTTAACGACAATCAATTTGCTGTACGGATTGTTCACGGGGTGGTTATTAAGGGTTTAACCGGGTGGGTTGGGTTTGAATCATTGAAAGCATTGCCGAAGGGTACCAGGAATTTGATTAATTGTGGATCACCAAACCCAAGCAAGGGTAAGAAGGATCTCAGTATATATTCCATTGTGATGAGGCAGGGCGAGCCAGTGACAACCTTAGCTAATGAACCGGTTGAGCAGCAATGGCGTCGGGGTACGTTGGCTGTCACAACCCATGGTGATAGCGTTTACGCGGCATTGACAGTGTATAATCCGGACGATAGAAATAAGCATGACTTTATGAAGCGGGCTGGTCGGTGGGGTGCTTATAGGACATTGAAGAGGTTGTTGATTGATGTTACGTGGGGTGAAGCTGAATTGTTTTTACAGGTGGATGAAAATCATAACATCCTCAAGGCTGAACGAATACGCAATTCGTGGGTATTTGATAAGGATAATACATCATATTACATCCGTTTACCAGAATGCAACTTTGCCCCGAAGCTTGATTGGGCGATTGAAATGCAGCGGTGGGTGAAGTTGATGATGGATAGAGAAGCTTACATGGGTGAAACCAATCAGGAAAAATTAGAGGAAATGAAATTAGACCGAAAAGCCAAACAAGGGAAATCAGAATGACAATACTTATAGTTTTTTTAGCTTTAGGTGGTATATGGGCTTGGCTTGGCATTTCAATAGATGAAATGGCAAAAGGGGCTGGCCGTCTTAGGATACTGGCAGCAGTATTCAATGGTGCTACTGCTGTGGGTCTCATCCTTTTTGGTATTGGATATTATATTGGATTCATATCATGAGAATCTGCCGATGCGCCCGCTGGGAGTCCAACACAACCGAGCTTGAAATAATGATGAGATCCCAAATAGTATGTAAAGGTGGTTATAAGGGAGAACCGTTTGAGTACTGCCCTTGGTGTGGTAAAGAGTTAATTGCAGTAGATCCAAAAGAGGAGATCAAGAAGAATGAATATGCAAGCAATTGATGAAGCTGTGATTGAATGTGAACGGTTTTTAGTGTGTACGGATGCTTTAAAAGAGCATGTAGAACATCTAACGGATGATTTAAGTAAAGGGAATGAGGAAAATCCTTCACCTGCTGACCCAGTTCGAAGTGCTGAATACCATGTGTTTAGTGGTACACGAGAATCAGGTGCGGTTAAACGTGCCAGTATGGATTTAAGCAGGGCATTAGTCAAATTGAGATAAAATTCCCCCGCCTGTCAGTTGCCGTATCGTCTCCACTGTTAAAGGCATAACAGGCAGGCGGGGGTGAAAAACTGGAGGAAGAATGAAACATTTTTACAGTAAGTATGACCCCATTCAAGACCCATCAGGGTTAGTTGGCAAGGACGAGCCTGTCTTTCTGTTAAGGGGAACAGACAAGATTGCGCCCGCTTTAATACATGCTTGGGCTGAGATACTTCAATTATTAGATGGAGACGAAGATCTTGCCAATGAAGCACATGACTGGGCTGTGGCAATGTATGAATGGCAAAACATAAACAGTCGCAAGGTTCCAGATTAACCTGAAACTGGGCACGTGGCGTCGGAGACGTTTATTCAGAAGATAGCCGTCGAGCAGATGCGAGATTGGGCTTCTGGATAAGTGAGTAGGTCAACGCTCTAAGAGTGAAAAATAGACCACACCACCGCAGGGTCGCTCCCTGCCGTGCCCACAAACTTAACAGGTGGATAAAATGGGCTTAAAATTGAGTCATGAAATCGCTTGTACAGAATGTGATTGGTCTGGTTACGATATAGATGTTGATGAGTTAAGTCCACCGTTCTGGGGTCTAAGCGAGAAGGAGATTTGTCCTGATTGTCATTCAACTGGTACTCTGTATGGACTTGATGATCAACAGATACAAAGTCGAAAAAAAAGGGGGGCGACGTTTGAAGGTTAATCACAACTGCCGTGCCCGCAATAATTGAAAGGAAGTAGAAAATGAAAGAACGACCGATACTTTTCAGTAGCGAGAACGCGAGGGCGATCCTTGCCGATCGGAAAAGCCAGACGAGACGAGTTGTGAAACTTCCGGGAATTAAAGCAATCCGCTCGTCTGATCCAAACAATAAACACATGCTGTGTGATATAAATGATGCTTATCCTGATCCTGGATTAGGATCGGGAGGTTATCTTCATGTAAGTTACGCTCATCCTGACGATGGATTCAGAAAGGATGAGAAAATATATCAAAGGGTTTACTGTCCTTACGAGATCGGCGACCGGCTGTGGGTCAGAGAGACTCATTATTCCTATGGTCATTGGGTTAAAAATGGAAAATCTCCAACAGGTAAGCAGAAATGGAAATTTAAACGACTGTCTGGTGAATTCGGCTATCTTCATGCAGGATTTGAAGATTCGCATGAGATTAGAAAAATGTCTTATCGTGGGAAGGGGTGGTATAAAAGACCATCAATCTTCATGCCTCGCCAGGCTTCCCGTATCACGATTGAGGTTACTGCTATTCGGGTTGAACGCTTGCAGGATATAAGTATTGCGGACACTATTGCTGAGGGATTTTGGGTCGAATCAGTGAAGGAGGCACTATCACCATATCCCGTTGAACAGGATAAATTTGCAAGGGGATGGGACTCACTGAACGCCAAGCGGAAAGTGTCTTGGGATACAAGCGAGGGAACAATATCAGGACCTGGCTACTCATGGGATAGTAATCCCTGGGTAGGGGTAATTTCATTCATCCGGAGTGAAAAATGAAACTACGGTGTCGGTTAGGCTTTCATAAATGGAAGCAATCGCGAGAACTTGGTGTGGTTGATATATTCCCGCCGGTTTTTCGGGAGGATTGGCAGGCGGCGGAAAGAACCTGCATTCATTGCGATAAGCTTCGGCGCTGGATCCCGTGCCGTGTCGGGGCGTAAGTTATTATGAAAGAATTAAAAATAATTGCAACTTGTCATAACTGTTTATTTGCAAAACTAACAGTACATCCTATTTATAGCAATTTTAGGAGATGTTCAAAAAAAGATAAAGATTTTTGGACTGGCGAGATTACTGACATTTGTAAATATTGGAAACCATCGATTAAGGATATGGCTATTTGGATAAGAAGGGCAACAGATGAATAAGATAATCCAGTGCGATGTAACCGCGGGGATACCGCTTGAGGATCAGAGTGTTCAGATGGTTATGACCTCGATTCCTTACTGGGGTTTGCGTTCCTACAATGTCCTGCCTTCAATCATCGGGGGCGATCCAGCGTGTGAGCATGAATGGGGGGATAAAACAAAGCGGTCAATGGAGTATGTTCAAGGCAATTCTGAATATGAGCGGCCACATAGAGAAAAGAAATCCTTTAAGAACGAATCGCAATTCTGCACAAAATGCAACGCATGGAAGGGCTGTCTTGGATTAGAACCAACGCCAGAGATGTTCGTCGATAACATGGTGTCGATATTTCGTGAGGTGAAGCGAGTATTGAGAGACGATGGGATTTTATTTATAAATTGCGGTGATTCTTACGCTGGTGGCGGAATCAGACCAGCAGATAATAATATACATAAATCAGAATATATCGGAAGCGAAAAGAGAAGGGATAATCCAGTCCCCACTGGTCTCAAGCCCAAAGACCTTTGCGGCATACCTGAGCGCCTCGTGCTGGCGCTTCAAGCCGATGGCTGGTGGTGGAGGTCGAAGATCGTGTGGGTCAAGCCGAATCCTATGCCGGGGTCCTAGAAGGATCGTCCTACGACGAGCTGGGAGTATATCTATATGCTTACGAAGTCGGCAAGATATTACTATGACGAAACAGCAGTTCGCGAGAATAGCCAAGATAGTCGAGGCAGAGTTATTACTGAAGGTCATACCTCATCTTGGAAGTATGAGAAAGGAATGACAGGGAAAATAGAAAACTATGGTGGTAAATTAGACGGCTGTCCTTCCGCTGGTCGCTCCATGCGTGACGTCTGGACGATACCGACGCAGGGCTTCAGTATTGAGATGTGTTTAGCTTGCAAGCGGATATACGCCGGAGCTGAATACAAGCGGCTTGGTATCTATACAGATGAGGATGGTGAACATCGTGTCTGCCGGAAGTGTGGCAAGTGGGATAAGTGGCTCTCGCATTTTGCTACATTTCCGGAAGAGCTATGCCGGCGCCCGATACTTTGTTCGACCAGCGCGGTCGGTGCCTGTCCGAAGTGCGGAGCGGCTTGGGAGAGGGTAGTCGACAAAGAGTTTATTCCACAACAGGATGTATCTGCTGAACGAGGAATCAGACTGCAGGGACAAACCGATGAATCTAATGGCTGGGACGGATCGCCAAGAGGTTCAAATTCAACCAAAACCATCGACTGGCAACCCCGTTGCAAGTGCGGGCTGCCGCAAGAGGATAATGTGCCTTGTGTCTGTTTTGACCCGTTCATGGGATCGGGTACTCTTGCGGTCGTCGCGCTGAGGCTTGGACGAAACTTTGTCGGGACGGAATTATCGGAGGATTATATCAAACTTGCCGAGAAGCGCATCGAACCATTGCTACGGCAAGGGAGATTGAGGATATGAGAATAATCCGAGTATTTCCTTCAAGAAACAACGCAACCCCCAATGACGATATGGCATTTTTCGACGTGCCGGGAATGTTCAGACCAGAAGCGGATGAAGTTCATGTATCCTGCACTTTCAGTTGGGATATTCATCGGGCAGAAATGCTTTACAATGCATGGAGTGAACACTATCCGGTCGTAAAAATAGGTGGCGGTTGCTTGTTCAGATGATTAAAATGACGTTACTTTGGGTTGAATCTAAGAATGAAACATTGGAGCGTGCCTTTGCTAACTGGCTATTGACAAGTAGTGGTGAGACCGTTGGAGATCACATATTGACAAATATTGATGAGGTCTGTAGAGGTGCAAAATTACCGAAATTGTTGAGGTAGCAATGAAACGCCGGTTACACAAACTTGTTGATGAGCTTTTGGAAACAGCTTATCCGGAAGCTCTGGATACCCTGATACAAATCAGAGACTACTACAATAAGATAAAGGATATCAAGCCACCAGAGCCAAAGAGATCAGTAATCCATAATGTCAGGATTGTTAAAACTTCTGTAAGCAAGCCCTGTGTTATTGAGGAGTAACGTATGACTATATCGGAAATGACAAATGCCCGGAGACTATCACAGTTTTTGGGCATTTTTATTTTAAATCCAAACAATAATTGAGAAAAGGCTTGTAATCGGTGTTTTATTTATATAAATTACCCTTAGCTTGATTAAACGGTCAGGCTTAACCTAACAAACTAAGTGGAGATTTGAAATGGCAGAGAGAATGTCGGACAAGGCGAAAGCTGAAGCGTTAGAGCGAGTAGCCAAGTTGATCGAGAACAATCTGGGTTATAAGGTTGACCGGAGGAAAATCTATCAAACCGATGAGCACATCGGACTGCTTGATCTGGCTGGGTTGCCGAAAGGCTTTAGTGCTCATATCACATTGAAAGACGTAGAAGAGGTTAGTTATCCAGATAGGATGCATTATACCGGCGAGGTTCAGGTTGTTATTACGAATGGTAGGTACAGTCGTGATACATTCAAGAAATGGTCGTTATTGCATAACCTCAACTTTGATAAGGGTGCAGACGACAAGAAGACCAAAGCCTTCTTAGATAAGGTGAAGGAGTTGGTTGAGATCATGACCGCAAGGTTTGATCGGCATCTGGCTTTTATCAATAAAGCCCAACGAGACAAAGAGTATTTAGCTGAGTGGGCTGAACACGGAGTACCAGAAGGATTTAAGCTGGAAGACCGGTGGGATGGGAAATATCTCGTTCCGGTTGAAGAGAATGAAGACTCATCCTTCAAAGTACAGGTAGTTGTTGTATCTGACAAGCGAGCCGAACAACTTGGTAATCAGCCTCACATCAGACTTGGTAAATTTGAATTCATCCACGTGCACAAAGTTGACGGCAACAAAATCAACGAATTTATGAGGCTGTATCGGCAGCTTTATGATTTTATGAAAGCCGATAATTGATAAAGGAATAATAATATGGCAAAGCCCATGATATTCAGTGACTTCTGCAAGCTGGGAATCACTGCCAGCAAGGTGAAAGGTTATAAGTTAGATGGTACGGCGAAGTTCTCGGCACTTAGAACCGTATTAAAGGTAAACAAGGATAGTTTGACAGTAATTGATCAAGGTCATCACGTGCATAAGATCAACCGACGCAAGTTTAGGGGATGGCTTAAACAAAAAGGAATGCTATAATGGCAAGAGTAACTGCTAAAGACATGGATCGTATCTTAAAACCTTTCACAATAACATGTGCAAATTGTGGTAGTAAGGATGCGATTGCATTTCCAGCTCCAATACCAGGGGTTGTTTACTGTCCATGTAAATCCCCAGAATGGTTAAAGTCGTTTGCGCTGTTTGCGACGAATAAAACAAGAGAGGAAAGTGGTTTCAATACGATCAGCTTAGACGATGTATTAGGGCAAGGTCAATTAAGTAAGCATATTGATTGTAAGCAATAAAGTTTACCCATAAGTTGATATGATCTTACATCAAGATGACCAAGTGACGTTTGAGCGGTGCAGGGATATAGCTTTTAACACTGCAGACCGGTTTGGGTTGTCTTTGAGGGAGTTTATGTCTAAGCGTCAACCAAATGTAAATGGATGTCAACCAGTATTTGGTTTATGTTATTATGAAAAAGCCAGGATAGTAATTGTGTTCAGATTTAGGATTAAAACAGTAACAGGACTTATATGGTTTTCAGTACCGGTGCAGTTAAAGGTGGTTCTTGATAGTATTGGGCATGTGCTTGCCCATTTACGGTATCCGGATCATGGGTGGCAGTTTAAGGCGTTTGCGGTTAAAATCATTGATTATATACTGGAAACTTATTACAATCCATATACATTGGATTTTAAGCTTGCATCTGGGGATTGATTTATATAAATTATAATAAAGGGAAGATGGGGTAAAAGTGGATTTTTATTATAAGTGTGAAGAATATTGTCAACGCCGCCGTCCCAGAACATCTTTTCAGAAGCAATACTCACAGCGGGTAGCTTTTGAGAATAAGGTTTATTGGATTTATCCAACAGGGGCTCGTAATCGTTGGATGTATAAAGCACCGGAGCTTCCCAAAGAAATCCAAATCGGTAATGGTATTAAACCGACTACTGAAGAGTTAAAACGCATACGAGTAATAATAGCCGCTTTTAAGCCCGTGGCGGGTTTTGTATCAATAGCAGGGTTAGTTTATCTATTTGGTCAAAATATTGCAGCACAGTTAACGTGGATGGTTAAGAACGGGCAAGCAGTGTTAGGGTTTGATCGGTGGGGTCAACCGACGTATATAGAGTTGAAGGTATGAGATGCTAAAAGTAATTGATGGCAAGCCGGTTTTAATAACTGACGATATAGTACCAATTTGTTCTTGTTGTAAACAGGTACGTGATATTGATGATAATTGGTACGATGGATCAATTTTGTTGAAGCTTGATGATAATTATAGGCCGACTCATGGGCTTTGCCAAGATTGTATGAAAGAGCATTATCCAGATTATTTAGAATAAAAAGGGAATTTAAAGTGGGAACTAATTTTTATCAAGGGAATAAGCATATAGGTAAACGATCTGCAGCAGGGTTTTATTGCTGGGATTGCAAGGTGACGCTTTGTGCACAAGGTGATTCTAAGGTACATTACGATGAATCATCATGGTACCTTGAATGCCCTAAATGTGGTAAGAAGCCAATAGCGGAAGCTATTGACCACTCAGCCGCCGGACGTGAACTTGGATTCAATACAGGTAAACCATTGGTGAAAACTGGTGTGGCATCTTGTAGTTCATTTTCATGGGCGATGGATCAAAGTGCACTCAAACCCGGAATTAAAATTAGGGATGAGTATGGCGTATATTACACTATGGCTGAATTCAAACAGATATTGGATGAATGCCCAATACAGCTTTATGGTAGTATTGGGATGGACTTCTCGTAAAAATAAGGCACGGTTGGGTGTTAGGCAACGACCACCGCGGGTCAATTTGATCCCGTTAGGCAGCCGTGCCTGGTTTTAAAAATAGAGGGTTAAAATGTTATCAGACTACCAAGAATATTTGGATAAATATACAGTGAAACACCGCAGGAAGGTAATGCAATGCCCTATGTGTAGAGAGCCAAACAAAATGTATTCGCCGTATCCGGCTGACGAAAACGGGTTTCCGTTAGTTTGTAAGTATTGTTTTCAGCAAATACAAACTGGTATTCAGATTGAAAAAGCTTATAGTGATATGGAGCTGATCCATTTATGTTGCCAAAGCTATATTTATCCTGGCGATCTTCGTATTAAAATAGATAATAAAAGGCTTTATGGTTATCAAGACAGGGTTAATGAGTTGATAGCAGTTATGGTTGGGGGTGGGGCTTCTGCTGTAATCCGAGCATGGAATATTGATTTGTTTGGGGATAGAAAAAGAACGTTGCTTAGAAAACGTTCCAGCGAAGATAATCATATTCATGGTGGAATAAAAGCAGTCATTACATCGCAAGAATCAGCCGATGCTGCGCAAGAGCTTGTCATATTACTTGAAGAATTGATGGAGTATTATGGTAAGATGAAGTATGAAGAGGGAAAAGATTTATTGCTTCAGATGGCGAGAGGTTATTTACCAGAAGGTATTTAATGGGTGTGGTTGGGCGAATTGGTAACGACCGCCGTGGGAATTCATACTCCCATCCTACAGCCACACCATTATTACAAGATTTTTTATAAAAGTGTTTGCTTAACGACGATTTTGCTTGACTTCGGTGATTAATTTATATAAATTACCCTTAACCTAAAAATAAGAGGAGTTTCAAAATGGATGATGTAAAAACTATTGAGCATCCCAGCCAGGGAAGCGTAACGTTTAGCCGAATACAATGTAGTGGTCAAGTAACATTGTATGGCAGTAGCCTCCGGTTAAATCATTATATCAAGATGGAAGTTCATGAGAGCAAGCACAAGCGCGATCTGAGTACTGATTTGTATCATCCGGGAAAGCTTATATTGAGTGTAGCGATGAGCCCGACGCAATTCGCCGAGCTTATAACGAGCTTGAACTACGGATCTGGAATACCGTGTACCATTGAATGGCGCGACGGTAAAGTTGTGCCCAAGGGTAAGTTTGTAAACAAGGTACATGAGTTTGAGGATGAATTTTCCGATGATATGCGTAAGCTCGTTGATAAGGTTGACGCGATGGTTGATAAGGTGGCTGACGCGCTTACCAGGGGTAGGACAACGAAGAAGGAAGCCGAAAAGGTATTGAATATGATTGGCATGTTGATACAGGACATTCGGTCTAATATACCGTTTACCTATAAATGCTTCAACGAGCAGATGGACAAGAGTGTCCAGGAGGCGAAGAGTGAGATTGAGGCTTATGTCATTCACAAGGTCAACACTCTTGGCTTAGAGGCGCTTAAAACCGATTTACAGGTTGGGTTGCTGTCTGAGGGGAGATTGGAAACAGAGAGGATTGAATAATGGAAACAATAATAGTAGCACGCGGGGCCGGTAAAACGACCATGTTATTGAAGATGGCTATTGAAAATCAACTTTGTTTGGTTTGTGAATCCAGGGAAGAAGTATTTACTTTGATGCAACGACTTGGATTGGATAGACAACCAGTCAAACTTGTCACCTTTGATGAGTTTCTTAATGGTCAATATGACCCGATTGATATTAACGGGTTTGTTATTGATGACGTGGATTTATTGTTGTGTAGGTTTACTCAATCAGCGGGGATATTTGCGGTTTCAATGACGGCTGCACGACAAACCGTTCCATCAGATAAAGCAATAGAAATCAAAATAGCCATTCAAATTTCTGTTGCTGATAAGGAATTACAAAAGTTGCTTGAATCTGAAAGCAACAAAGGGAATGATGATCATCCAACATCTTTAGATGATCCTGAAGGTTGGGATGTCTATGATGATGATATGGGGGCAGAATGAGTGCCTTAGACAAGCACACGCAGGTATTTGATCCGGCTACTGGAAAGTGGACAACCAAAGACGAGTACAAGCGGAAACGGGTACCATGGCAGATTGTACAGTTATTGTGTGTTCCGTTACAGCCGACACCAGAATTGCTTTATATAAATGCATTGATTGGTCCGTGGTGAAAAGTGTTTGAATTTTTTAAACCACCCAGACAGTTGGGGATTGCAAGATTGAACGAACCGAAAATTGATCCACCTCCAGAATCTGCACCATTGGGACTGTTGGTGGATGAAAAAGAGGTGCCGCTGTCGGGGCATCAAAATTAAAAGTGGAGAACAAATGAAGTTTAAAATTGATGATAAAGTAAAACACAACAAATATGGAGAGGGTGTGGTTATAAAAGTAGATTCATCGTATCCTCCTTATCTTGTTAAGTGTGAAAAGAGCACATTGTGGTGTTCGCAATTTGATTTAGAAAAGGTTGACGAGAGGTAGTTATACGTCTATCAGGGGAAAGTAACAGACCTTGACCGACGACGCATGTTGGTCAGGAAGCGGGCAGGGGGTTTGTTCATTTAGCTATAATGGTTAGATTACCACAGGCTTAGTCAATTTCTGGTGTGTCATAGTGAAGAGATGGATAGGCGCACACGCCGTTGTTAGAGGATACGGTATATATATATTGACATGAAGGTTAAAAAGGTCACCTTTCAGCTTGTAGAGACAATTGTGATGTTAAGATGAACAGCCAGCGCAACCCTGCCCGTGAGTTTTTAATTTAGGGAGAACAAATGTTAGAGAAGGCGTTAATAATTGGTATTACGGGTCAGGATGGTTCGTACCTTGCTGAACTGTTATTATCTGAGGGGTATGAGGTACATGGTATAATTAGGCGGGCGAGTACGTTTAATACTGCCAGGCTTAATCATATCTACGAGGACCCACATGAAGAAGGTATGCGGTTTTTTCTTCATTACGGGGATTTGACCGATTCAACGAGTATTTCTAAATTGCTTTATCGGTTACAACCAGACGAAATTTACAACCTTGGGGCACAAAGCCACGTCAGGGTTAGTTTTGATATACCTGAATATACTGGTGATGTAACGGCTCTTGGGGCAACCAGGGTACTTGAAGCAATAAAAGAGGTTGGGGTTGATTGTCGGTATTATCAGGCGTCCAGTTCAGAACTTTTTGGGAATACCGATGAAGTACCACAGAATGAGAAGACGCCGTTTCGCCCCCGTAGTCCGTATGCTGTAGCAAAACTTTATGCGTATTGGATGACTGTTAATTATCGGGAGGCTTACAATATATTTGCTTGTAATGGGATTCTGTTTAATCATGAATCGCCCCGCCGTGGGGAGACGTTTGTAACGAGGAAGATTACAAAGGCGGTTGCCAGCATTAAAGCTGGGTTACAGAAAAAGTTGTATATTGGTAATTTGGATGCCCGGCGTGACTGGGGGTATGCTCCAGAATATGTTATAGGAATGTATAATATGCTTCAACTGGACGAACCGGATGATTTTATATTTGCAACCGGTGAGACACATTCGGTTAGAGAATTTGTATCCGAGGCATTCAGTTATGTTGGGTTGGATTGGGAGGAGTTTGTTGTGGTTGATACCAAGTATCTACGACCGACCGAGGTTGACAATTTGGTGGGTGATCCAACGAAGGCTTATGCAAAGTTTGGTTGGGTGGCTAAAACGAAGTTCAAAGACTTGGTTCGTTTGATGGTTGACGCTGATTTAGAAACTATTCAAAAGATTTAATAATGTTTTATGTTTATAAATGTCATTATTGTGGCAACGTTAAAGAGTTGAACCGCAAGGTAGCTGATCGGAATAAACCAGTTATTTGTCACAATTGTAGGAGACTTAAGGTTGGTCGGCCCGTTAGGTGCGTTGAGATGGTTCGTCAGGTAACTGCGCCGGTGGGGTTCAAAAGGTCTGCTGGGTTAGGCATTATTTTAGGTTTGAATCGTTTCTGATACGATTTTACTTGCGTTTGCTGATTAATTTATATAACTTATTACAACAAAATAAGTGGAGTATGAAATGGGAGTTACTATTATAGTGGGTATTAGTTGTTTGTTAATTGGTTTTATTATCGGTGATGCTATTAATATGCGTAAACGATATTTGTACGATGAGTATATAAACAAAATTTGTACAAGACTTGAAAACATTGTAAAAACAATGGAAGATTCATTAATCAAACCGAGATGATTATGGTAACAATAACGGTGTATCTTTTAACAATGGTAGGTATGTTTGCTGTAGGTTGTTTGACTGGTATTCGTTTTTATAAACATACTGCAAACGTTAAAGCGATTGATCGAGTTCTTGATACTCATGTAAAAGATAGGCATCTTAGGGATAAACTTAAAGCAGTGTTAAAAATTGCAATCAATTAAGTCGGGATTAAAAATGTCAACAGCGAGGGATCAAATTTGTACGTATTGTAACAAGCCGATTAAAGCTGACGAGTTACGGTTTTACAGCCATCAAGCTGGTATGCAGGGATTATATCATTGGGCTTGTTATACGGCAAGAGCGCAGGAGGTGAACGAGCGGGGTCAGTGTGCGATATTAAGTACTGGGGCGACGTTATCAATATTAAGACCATCCCAGGTTGATGAGTATGATTCGATGAGCAGAATTCTTTATGCTGACTGACAAACAGGTCAAAGGTCTTCGTCGGTGGAGCTGTAAAGGTTGTGGGACTGGACTTGGCTTTATTGGTGAAGGTTATTTGGTGTTGCGGGAACGAGCCGGGAAGGTGGTTTTAGATATAAAGGGGGCGGTGTCAGTTGAGCGGCAGTGTAGTAATTGTGGGACGGTCAACGAATTAAATCAGGTTATTCTTTATAGGAAGCAATAAAGAGGAGTAAAAATGACTAATGATGCATTCAAAGCATTGTCAGAAGGATTGATAGCTTGGAAGGTAGCATTGAAGATACTGGGATGGAAAGATTTTAATCTCTCAGATTTGCAATCAGGAACATATGCAAGGTGTCCGGCAGGTGATATGACCTATGGCGTTCCTCTTCTTACTATTGACCTCATCAGCGAGGCAGAGAAGATGCTGGTTAAAATGATAATAAAGAAAGGTCTTCGTATTGAACGAATACTTAAAGTGGTTGATAGAAAATTCGGAGAACTTGTTATAATTTATGAATGGTTAGTGATAGATGATTGCTTAATAATATGTGATGTATCTATAAAAGATAAACCATCAGAATATCAGTCTCGTGCAATCGCCTTGATGGGTATGAAGGAGTGGCAGGATAAGCAGTAAGTTCAGGTTCGGCTTGAAATCGGTTATAATATAGTAAAGGTAAAACGAGGGCGTAATGCCAATTATCAGGTTATCAAAACTAAATCAAGCTATGGATGGTACGTTTGATCGTTGTTCAGTTCTTGTTGAATTAGATAATAAGCAATTGGTGCAATTAACTGAAGCGTTGATTGATCCGGCGGACTTGACCGAAGATGGGATTGAGACCGATCCACATGTTACAGTTTTGTACGGGTTGTTGGAAGACGATCCGTTTGCTGTTTCGGGTCTGATCAAAGATAATTGGAAGCAACAGATAGAGATCGAGTTTGGTAAAACAATGATATTTGAAGCTGACGATTACGATGTAGTAGTGATTGAAATAATATCAGATGATTTGCAGCAGTTGCATGAGCTAATCAGAGATAACCTACCGAACGAACTGACCCATCCAGATTATCAACCACATTTGACACTGGCTTATGTTAAGAGCGGTGTCGGCACCAAGTACGATGATTTGGGGCTGGACATTATCAGTAAAAGGGTTATCGTTGATCAAGTGGTTTTTAGTAGCACAGAAGGGGATTTTACTGAAATCCCGTTAATAAATTAAAGTGGAGAATGAAATGGGTAACAGAAGAGTAAAGGGTGAGATCACCATTAGTGTGGTTAGTGAAAGGGATACAAGTTTACCAATCCAAAGCCAATTCAAATTTAATGGGCATGTAGGTTATTTAGAAGCGGTGATTGAAGCGATTAAAATTCACACCCAAAAGAATTCTGATTATAGTGGGGGTGGTGGCCAGGACGATGATCCATTAGCAAACTTTAAGGGGTCGGTTGAATTTGGTATTGATCCAGGTTTGGGGATAATTTTACGGATACAGGACAAGTTTCAGCGGGTAAAGGCGTTTGCCAAATCTGGTCGGTTGGCAGTGGTTAATGAGAGTGTAGAGGATGCGATGCTTGATATTGCAAACTACGCGTTGTTGTATTTGGCGTTGAGGAGTGAGATTGAAGAAGAGTACCCTTTTGTGGGTTATGTTTGTAATCTGTGTGGATATAAAGAAGCTGTTATTACGAGACCCATAATTACCAATTTAAGAGATAATGCTTGTGGACATTGTGATCATGGTGTGATGGTTTGGAGCGAAGAAGGGGAATGATGACTGTTTACATATTAATTGGTTTGCCCGGTTCAGGTAAAAGCTATTGGGCTAAACGGAAAGTGGTTAATGTGCCGAGGACTGTTATCATCAACCGTGATGCACTTTATACAATGTTAGCTGGTGAATATAGATATAATGAGACGTTATCAGAAATGGTGCAGGCGTTGTTTGTGTTGATGATACGAGAAGGATTAAGTTTGGGTTTTGATTTGATAATAGATGAAACACACACAACGAAAGAACGCCGACAATGCACTTATAATTTAGTAACCAAGTTTGGGTATGGCTTAAAGATTGTTTACGTTCATTTTACTGAGACCGAACGCAATCTTGAATATCGAATGAGGGATAGTCGAGGGCAGGAACGGGGTAAGTGGCAATCAGTGATTGAAGATATGAAGCGGCATTTTGAACCGTTTGATGGGGAAGATTACGATGAATTGATAAAAGTTGATGAAGACTATTTTTAAATCAAGATAGTCTTGACTTCTTTGTTTTTCTTTCGTATATTTATTATAACTTCCTTTCCTGTCTAAGGCTGGACTTACAGAGCTGAGGCGATCAATCCTACTGGGTTCAGTTATAGGCGGCTTTATAGGAACAGAAACCCGCTGAGCAATTGGCGGGTTTCTTTATTTATGGTTGGGGATTTGAGATAGTCCTCAACCATTTTTTGTTTTGGTTATAGGGTTAGTTCACTCTTTTATCAGGATTGGTTATAATATGATAAAGGATAAAATTGTTTTAGGATATAAGATGTCACCAATATCGCGACCAGAAAATATAGAGCCGTTTAGCGAGCAGTTGATTGGGGGTGAGCTAACGAGGGTAGCTCATATACTGTTAAAAGAGGGGCAATCCCACGGCAACGTAATAGCTGGTTTAGTAACTGACCATGGGATGACGATTGCTACGGCGACCAACCTTGTTGTTCGGATGACCCAACAAAGTTCAATAAGGGGTACAGTTCGGACTGGCGTTCGGTTTGATTTACCGGATGTTGGGGATATTATAACATTTGCGGGAGAGCGATTGTGGTTGCCGTTGGACAAGCCCGATAATGAGCCATTGGAGCGCCCGGCTGGGGACGAGGTGTTATTGACAAGGTGTGTGCCTTCAGCTCCAAACATCTGCTATATTGAGGTGGAGTTCGGTGGGGTTACTTATGGGTCGGATTTGATATTGGATGATGGTTCAATTAAGGGTATAGTCAAGATTGAAGAAGAAGCGATTGGGGGTCGACCGTCGGGAATGGCAATGAGGGACCAGCGGTCACGGCAGGCGTTTGTACCGGACTTCAGGGATGTGAATATTGAGGGTGAGGGTTTAGGTGATGGTCGGGTAGATGAATCGGGCGAGGCTTTAAATGATGCTATGCAGTTAGCGCCAGGGGGAGTGGGGTTTGTTAATCAGGGTCAGGGCGAGGCGATTTCGTTGACCGAGCCGTTCAGCGATATAGGTTATGCAGATAATGTAGTTGAGGATAGTGACCGGGATAAGGTGATGGATGTTGCCGGTAAGCGAGCCCAATCAATCAATGCTATTTTACCGACCTTTCAGGAGAACGGTTTATATCCGATATCAACAAATTATGATACAAGTACCGATATTTTTTATGCTTCGTTTATTGAACAGGATGAAGCTGAAGAAGCTGGTCAATTGGTAAGCAATATGTTTGATATTGAGGTTGAGGTTGACGTTTCTGATGATATATGGTCAATTTACGCCCCAATGCCTATAGATGTTGCTGCTAAGAAACGATCTGGTTATACCAAAGTAACTAATTTTGGGATTGTATTTGGTGATCCCGGTGCACGGTCAAAGAAGTTTTACGATATATTAGCTAATTCAGATTACAAACCGAGAGAAATGGATGCTGGGTTGGGGTTAGCAATAGCTTGTTATGATAAAGAGGAAGATGCTAAACGGGGTAAAAAGCTCTTAGAGGATGCGGATTTTAGTTGGATACAGCTATATAACGGTGAGGGTGGTTGGCTTTTATCAGCCCAAACAGTTATTGTGTCAGATGACCCAGATGATTGGAAAGAGGATGCCACACCAGATTGGGTAGATGAATCAGAATCGGGGTTGAGGGCGCGGCGATCCTATACTGACCGTCAAATAAACCGTTCTAAGCCGCTTCAGGCACGAGGGGGTAGTTGGTGGTTAGTAACTGCAAAAGAAGGTGACAGCGTTAAGGAGTACGTGGTGCAGAGCCGTTCTAAAGAGGATATTAAGATTAAGCAGGCGTCGGTGGAGAGCATAATGGGTCCGTTTACGATGCAGGTAGCGATTGACAATTCGACCGATGGCAAACCTACGATAATGGTTAGCCGTAGAAAGCGTGCCGAGAATCCTGAGCAGCATGACTATTGGACACAGAATACTGATACAGTTGGTCCGGTTCGTGCTGAGGATGAAGAAGAGGAAACCGAGCTTGACAGTTACGGCGTGGTTTCAGAATAAATAAAATTGAGGATAAGGAAATGCCTATTCAAAGGTTATTCAAAAGAGCCAGCACGGGGCTTGATACAGTAGATCGTGCGATCCAGGGTCATCGTGATCGGTTCAAAGCCCGGTGGGATTCGTTGGATAAGCAAGCCCAGTTTAGTAGTGATGAAGTAGCCACGGCATACAATGCGGCGAAAGAATTGATTGCTGATGGTTGGGATGAGGAAAGTGTAAGTGACCAAATGTACACCGCATACGGGTTGAATTCCAATGAAGTACAGGAGGTTTATAATGAGCTTTACGAATCAGTGGAGGTTGGGGAAGCACTCGCTTTATTAGACGAAGATTAACCAGGTAATATAATGCCAATAAGAAAAATAACCGATACCCAAGATTGGATTGACGCATCGTTACCAGGCAAGACCGAGGGGCTTGAGCCAGACGTGTGGAGTGATGCCACAAGGATAGCCAGCCGGTTGTTATTCATAGACAAGGTAGCCCCAAGGGAAGCCGAACGGCAAATAGCGAACCAATTCAGGACGAGCCGGAAGGAAGCCCAAAGGGTAATCAATGCTGTAATGGAAGCCGAAGCCGATCCAATCACAATTTGGAGCCCTGCGGTACGATCAAAGACGATCCATTCTGATACCAGTATGCGTCTCATAAGGGCAGGATTGATTAATGAAATACATGGAGAGGCTCACCAAGTTAAGACCGTTACCGCGGCTAAGAATGAATACGGTGAGACCTACACGATCCTATCGGTGTTTGAGGTTGACGAAGCTGTAGCTGAACTAACGCCTTATTTTAATGAAGTATTGGGCAATGATTACGAGGTTGCGGTGTTTACTGTAGCCGATGGCTACCACGGTTTAGAGGAATGGTTAGCGGGGGTGGGGCAGTATTATTCGTCAATGGGATTTAGTCATAATCTGTTAAGGGGGGTAGCTGAAGAGATTACTCCAGAACTATCCACGGATTTGTTTGATAGGAGTAACAACCGCCGCCCTTTTTTGCAATAAACATGCTCGGTGGTTATACTGCGACGTTACAAGCTGGGGACGGGGATTCGTTGTGGCGGTTATCGTTGCATGTACCAGGGAGAGCACCGATTGAGGAGACCGCTACGGTCATTAAGAACGTTGATAAGGCGTTAGAGATGTTTAGTGGATTGTGGGAGCGACAAGCACAATTTGAAGATGAGGTAGCCCCACCGGGTTTTGAAGAAGCGGTTCGAGAAGCGTGGGCGTCAATAATAGAAAATCGGGATAGTTAGATGACAATAGCACAAGAACAAGCAAAGTTAGCTTTTGCACGGGATCAGGGAGCAGCCCCGGTAGCCTTTGCTACGGGTGCAACCAAGCAGGCTGGGCTTCCAGGTATCGTGATGGTGTCAGCGGTCAATCCGTTACCGGTAACAAATGCTTCGGGTGATCCTCAGACGAGTTTATACTTTGTAACTGGGGGTACGTTTTTACCTGCGCCTACCCCTGATACGACGTTTGTTACGGTAGATCAGCCGTTACCGGTATCGCGGGGTGGGGGGGATGGGTTGAATACTTATTACAGTGTGCCGACCGGGAATCCAGATTTTAATGTAACGGTAAGCGCAGGGACGAGAACGATTCGGATGACGAATGTACAGTTTACACCAGATGCCACGTGTATAGCGTTGCCGGATGATGTTAAGGTATTGATTTGTGGGACGACAGAAGTTGTTAGACGAATACCGACGACCCGAATAAGGGTAACACCAGGGGCTTCTGGTATTTATAATGTAACCTTTTCTGGGATGACATTTACGTTTAACGCTACTGATATAATTGCGATGAAGATGATTGGACCGACAAAGAACCGGGATGCTTCTTTGAATATCAATCAGGTTGGTGAGGTAGCCCCGGATCGGGCACAACGAAACGTTCAAGATAATTTAGTAACTGGTGTAACAATTGGTGGTCTTGATAATACTTGGAAGGATCAAGGGTCTGAAATTGATATGCGAGAACGTAATTCGACCGGTATTTGGGTAAAATTCACCGCAAACAATACAACTGGTGGAGCGATGGTTCAGATATTATCTAAGCACACGTTTGCTGGTGCTGATGAATATGAGATGGAAAGTTCTGGAAGTTATCAATCCCAGATAGGAATAGCTAATCGTAAGTATTGGATTCCGTTTGGGACAAACAATTTAGTGGATTATATACAGATTCAGACTAAGGGAATAACGTTGGGGGCAACAACCGGTACAGTAACAATTGATATAACGAAAGCTTACGATAGTGGAGGCTTATAATGGCTGGTTTTAAGGGTGCAATTCTTCGGGCTTTGGGTGCCTTTACCGGAAATGGGAATTCGGGTCAAGGTGATAGTGTAGAGTCTTCGTTGGATCTTGCTCACACCGATTTAGATAGTATGATAGCTAATCTTGCTGTTGTAGATGGTTTGCATGATGTACCAACCAAGAATACCGCTGATAACAATCAAATGCGGGATGTGGTTGGCAACAAAACTGATGACCAAGACGGGGATAGTCTATGGGCGCACTCTCATATAATGTTGGAACATGTACATACCCCGTCAAAGGTGTTTCCTAAGATGAGGGATGGCGTTGCTGTGCCGAGTGGAGCTGCTTGGGTATTAGGGGCTGAAACTGCAATAATTGGGGGTGATCAGAATTTAGATAATACCGCAACACAAAATCCAAGTGGTACAGTTTCACGTATTGCGATGACCGCACATGGTTATACTGTTGGTGATTTTATTAATTTGAATGGTATGGACGATATTGATGGTACGTGGGAGATACTTTTTATAGTTGGTGTTGATTCCTTTGATATAGATGCTGGGACATATACCCAGCAGACTCCACCGGGCGATGCTACTGAGATTGTAAGAAGTGTTATACCGGAAGATTTTGATATTCATCACGTTTCCGTAGAAGCTCTTGATGACAATACTGTCTATGAATTGGTACTGTATGATGATGGCACTGAGATCGGGAGGGTTAGATTTACAAAAAATGCTAATTTAGACGCTATTATGAATATGCCCATGCAGACACCTATAATTTCTGCGGAGAGTGTTATTACCGCCAAATTGGCTTCGGCTACTGGTAGTAGTAGCGCAACTATTACACTTTTCTATCACGTTTACACATTATAGGGTTAAAATGAGTTTATTTGATAAAGGCAATCCGAGCCCTCCAATCACAGAATTGACGAGCGAGATCGCACAAGCAATTTACGATTTGTTTGCGACTGGATTGGATGACACTCAAATACATAAGCGGGGTTATCATCCTCAGCACATAGCAGCGGTTTGGGGTGAATGCGTGAGTTTGGAGAGGACAGCTATTCAAGCAATGAAGTGGATGGCAGAAGTACCCAAAACTGTTGATGCTTTGAAAGCCGAACTGCATTCAGATTTATTGAATGTTGATAAAGTGGTTAATGACGTGCAGGTGTATTATCCGAATTATGATCCGTCGAGAACGTGGCAGCAGTTTTTTGAAGTGTTCGTACCACCGAAACCTGAACCAATTGAGGAAGGACTTGGGGAAGAGGGTATTTAATGTCTATAACAGCAAAAAGTAATCTGATTTTACGCACTTTGTCAAATGGATCATTCCGTGACAAGTCTGGGCACGAGAATCATCCAGTAAATAACACTGCAGAATTTAGACAAACTCGTTATGGATTAGGTGGGGATTTTGATATCGCCCTTAACACACGTCTAACTATGTCTAATTATCAACTATTAGGAGCAGGCTTGTTGACTTTTTCAGCTTTAGTCTATCTCTTTAATTGGGGAGGTAATGGTTTAGGTTATATTTTTGAGGATAAAAAATTTAGAGTATGCATTGATTCTAATGGAAGAGTAGCTGTTACATCCACAGGAACTGCTCTTAAATTTACTGGAGTAGGAACAATACAACTTGGAAACTGGTATCGAATAGTGATAACAAGAGATCTTGCAGCAAGTACAAATTATTATGTTAATAATGTGCTTATTGTAAATCGCGATACAGGTACTCCAACATTAGGAACCGGAGGTCCTTACATAGGGAATGGATCTGGTTCTGATAGGAACTTTGGTGGTTACATAATTGATGTCCGTGCTTATAACAAACTATTGGATGCAGCTGAAAGATACTCATTAGATCAAGAGTACCTTGAATTAAAACAACTCATTCAATCCCCCCGAACAAGTTTCAGTTTCCCAGCCCCATCAAGCGTAAAGGAGACAAACCTTGTTGGTTGCTGGAACGGTACACGAACCAGTGATGGTAAACTGGCTGATATAAGTGGAGAAGCACATCATATCACACTTTCAGGAGCGTTAGATGCTAAAGGTGTAAGGGGTAGAGCGATTGCCTTTAATGGTAGTTCAGATACTTCTATTGCGCTCAACGTAGCTGAGGATATTAAGTCCTTCAAGATTGTTTGCAGGATTGATAATAACACGAAGGATGTAGTTGATTTTGATGGTGGAACGCATTATCTGAAAGTAGCTGCTGGTACGTTATCAGCAGAAGGATTTGCTTCACCGACGATATATGTTGATGGTGAAGCAGGAACAACCATTACAACTGGAAAATGGCATGTAATCGAAGTCAGAACCGCAACCGCATTCACTGTTTCAGCGTTAAGACTTGGATATGCAGGTAACTCTTATTTTCAGGGTATAATAGATGAATTAGAGATAAGGATTGTAGAACGAGAATTACCAGCGGTTCAGGAGGCTTATAATTTAATAGCCAGCCTTCCAGTCTTTAGTATGAATCTACAATTTGCACCTGCTGATGGAATTACAAAAGTCCCAGTAGGCGTGACGCTGGAGAGCGGAGATACTAAGATAGACGAGGATGCTGAGGGTAAATATATAGAGGCGGTGTCTAATTCGGTGATAAGTGTAAAAGGCGTTGATCTTAATTATCTGGAGAGTAACGGGTTTATTAAGAATATATTAGGCGACTTAGACTTTGATAAAGACTACCCTATCAATGAGTCCCAGAGAGCTACTTTTGCAAATAATACTCTGCGTGTTCCTATTAATACTGCTGAAAAGCTACGAAGTTTAGCTATTATAACTAATAAGAGGACGTTTGATCTTACAGTATTTGTACCAAGTCAAATAGGATGGTCTCATTACTTTCGAGCTCAGCCCGATTATGTAACAATAGCTACAGGTGCATCAATTTGGCATGATATATCTGGAAATGGTTTTGACTTTATACAAGCAGTCACAACCAAACAAGCATTATTTAATTCAAATGTTCATAACGGTAATTATGGTCTTGCATTTGATGGTAGTGATGATTTTATGGCAGGTTCTGGTTATGGTACATTTTCTTCTCCAGCAACTCGTACTTATGTTTTTGTTTTTAGTAGAACTTCAACAAGTGATAAAGAAGCCCTTTTTGGTCACCATATAAGCTTTGACTCTGTTGGTTCTTTTTATCTTGAATATACCACTGATAGACCACGCTATATGGAAAAATCGACTAATTATGCATACTGGAAAGGCAATGTTGCTGGTGGTGTAGGTACGAAGTTTCGTGATGGTAATCCTCATGTTGTAGTTTTGGAAATAATTTATAATGATATGGCAAATTGCAAACTTTGGGTTGATGGAACTTTAATTGGTATATCAACTACATCTGCTAATACTTATACAGCTTGGAATACATTTGATATAGGTAGGGCAAAAAACGAGTATGGAAATTTTATAGTTTCTGAGTTTGGTGTGTTGGGGGATGAAATGTTATCATCGAATAGAATAAAATACCAAAACTGGGCTATCAATAAATATGGAATAGTGGTATGAGCACTCTAAAACCTTCCTATCAAGATATCCGAGACCTCTCCCACAAGAGAATAGTTTAATATAGGAAACTCAATGTTATTAATTACTGAGAGTGTTTGGACCAGGTTGGGGGGTCGTAATGACTCACATTATGGAAAAATTGGGTATCACATTCCCCGCAAAAGAAATAAGCAGGGAAGAATGCTGGTCGCAAGGGGAACAAAAATTCTGGTAAGAGTTGAAGATCTCCCCAAAGGCTCAGAAATAAAGGTAGAATTCAAATGCAATAATTGTGGAGAACATCAATGGACAATGTATCGTGATTATCTAAAAAATAGAACGGGTCTTTGTATTAGATGTTCTGGTATAAAAAATGGTAAAGCCAATAAGGGCAGGCATCCTTCTAAGGAAACCATGAGAAGGATAAAAGAAAACCATGCTGACTTTTCGGGAGAAAATCATCTTAATTGGAAAGGTGGGCTTAAAACTCTTCAGGCTACTATTAGAACATCCTTCGAGGGTAAGGAATGGATTCAGCACGTTTTTAAGAAATATGATTATACTTGTCAGAAATGTAAGCAGAGAATTGAGGTGGCTGGTAGTTTGAATGCACACCATATTATTAATTTGGCTCAAACAATTGATATGTACGGCGTAACAAAAGACAATTGGCAAGCTTTCAAACTCATTCTTTTTAACATCGAAAACGGAATCTGTTTTTGTAAGGATTGTCATAAAGAATTTCACGGTTACTGTGATGGACCAGACAAACCAGTTAGTAGAAAACAACTGAATAGATTCTTGAGGGCAGCATAATGAGTACGATTAGACGTCTACACTACTCAGATGTTAGGGATCTCAGTCACCTTTCCGGTTTAGTAGCAGCCTATTCTGGAATCCGCAATCCCGATGGTACTCTCAAGGATATATCTGGTCACGGACACAAGGGCACTATTTACGGAGCACTTGATACAAAAGGATTAAGAGGTAGAGCATTACAGTTTAGCGGGGATGATTATGTTAGCATAGCAGACGATCCTAATTTTACATTTTTATCTGCAAAATCCATATATTTAAGATGTAAATTTAATAGTGTGGCACCCACAGTAGCAATAATTAGTAAAGATTCCTTCCCTGGTACAAATACTAATAGGGAGTGGGTATTAGGGTTTTATACTGAAGCAAAACTTAGGTTTTTCTTAAAAGGTGATTTATCGTCCGGTATTCAGATTGGGCGAGAAACAGATGCTATTATAGAAATTGGTATATGGTATGATATTGTTGTAATCTATGATGGAGGCTTAACTGCTGCAAGTATTAAAATTTATGTTAATACAGAGCAAGTAGATACTACAGACACGAATTCTGGCGGTATGCTTCCTGTGGTAGGTGGAACTGCACCAGTACGAATTGCCGCAGCAGGTGATGATCATGGTAATAATGCTAATATGATAATGGATGAATGTAGATTTTACAATAAAGAGTTATCATTGGCAGAAATAGAGGCAGAGTATAACAAAGGAGCATCCCTCGTAGCATTCAGTTTCAATGCCAAAGATGAACAACTCGGTTCACTTCCCCCAAAGGGCTGGACATCAGAAAACGGCAACATAATAATTGCCGATGATGCTGATGGTCGATATGTAGGAGCCAGTGGTGGGGATGATATATTAACGTGCAAGGGAGTCGACTTAAATAATCTTAAAAACAAAGGGCAAATAAAAGAACTAATAAGTGACTCAACTAATTTAGTATTCCAGGATAACTCACTAATCCTTAGACTGGACGACGGTGATAAGTTTAGAAGACTTACGGTCATAAATGACAAACCATCATTTAGTCAAGGTGATCCAGTCTCGTCTTTTCATTCTACATGGAAGACTGATAACACAGGCACGTCTAACGACAACCAAATTACTCTTCCCTTAGTAAGTAGTGGTGCCATTGACTTCACAGTTTATTGGGGGGATGGAACATATGATATTATCACCGCTTGGAACGATGCTGCTAAAACTCATACATATCCTGCCGCTGGCACTTACAACGTCAAGATAACCGGCACGCTTAAGGGTTGGAAATTTGATGCTGGTGGTGATAAGCTGAAGCTCCTTGAAATCAGCGAGTGGGGAGTGTTGGATATTTCTGTCGATGACGCATTCTTTGGATGTGCCAATCTTGATGTAACTGCAACCGATGCTCCGATAATAAGCTCAACGAGCTTGAGTAGCACTTTTCGTGAATGTTCTAAGTTGACATCCATTGGTAATGCTGACGCTTGGGATGTATCAGCTGTTACAGCTATGCGTAATATGTTTCGAATTACTTCGTTATTTAATCAGGATATTGGTGGTTGGGATGTGGGCAATGTAGTAGATATGAGTTATATGCTCTATTTTGCCTTAGTCTTTAACCAAGACCTAAGTGCTTGGGATATTAACAGTGTAACAGAAATGCTTAGTATGTTCTCCGGAGCAAACGCCCTTTCCACAGCGAACTACAGTGCTATGATCATTGCGTGGGAAGGTAAACCACATCAGAATAATGTGACTGCCCACTTTGGGGATGCTACGTATAATGCAGGAGCCGCTGCTGCAAGGGCAGCTTTAGACCCAGGCGATGGTTGGACAATTACTGATGGAGGCCCAGCATGATTATAAGGATTTTACAATGACAACCAACGAAGACAAAAATAAAGCTGTTGAGAAACATCAAAGTTAAACACTAAATTGATTAATGGAGCAGCAATGAAAGATTATTTTCCCAAATACATTTACCCTTTACTTTTAATAGCTGTGCTTGGGCTTTTCCTTACATTCTTAACGACACGCGCAAGTTCTGATGATATGTTGCGCGAGAACACCAGGCTTGATAATTTGATAGAGTCAAACGCGACAGCCATTCAAAGGAACACTGAGAGTATTAGTGAATTATCCAAAGAGGTTAGTCGTCTTATTGGCTACGTAGACGCTAAGAAGGAAACCAAGTGAAACACATACCCCTAAAATTATTGTTAAAATTACTGGGCGCGGGTTTATTTATTTTCTTTGTCGGACCGCCGGTGTTAAAAGCAATTGATGGTTTGATAAACACTTTGAACCCGATCAAAGCTATTGTGGAGCGACTCAAAACCGATAATGACGTTTTAAGGCGGCGTAACGGCGATTTCATAGTAGAGAGGGATTCCCTTAACGAAGCCTTACAGATTGCCCACACAGCCAACGTAACGGGCGAAAAAAAGCTAAATGAAGCCCTACAGAGGGTTAATGGGTTGTTAGGTGAGCGAGGCAATCTGATAAACGTAATAGATAGCCTGCGAGGAAATCTAATTGGGGTATCTGAAGGGAGCGGATCGGTAGTAATAACTGAAGCCGGGCACCTAATAGAAAACCGGTACGTTGACGATTGGTTGGACTTGAGAATACTTGGTAGATTACCATCTGATACAAGTTTGACCGGAAAAGAAGTTTATGATTCGGTAAGGTACGATTTCAGCTTTGGGGTTGGGGATGTACGTATAGAGTTGAAGGATGAAGGTAATAACCAGCAGACAATATATTCGGTATGGATACAAAGTTTAAGGAATCCAAGCAATCGTCGTTACCTTGATAATTATATAGTAAGCGAGACAATACTTAAACCAACAATACAAGCTTGGGATTGGTGGGATTTCAGGGCAATGTTAGCGTTCCAGGGAATAGGTAATACACAAGGGTTGATTGGGGTAGTCCCGTTTTCGTTTAATCCAGCCCCGGATCGGGGTGAGGATGGCAACTTGTTAAGGTTTCCGGTGATTGCCTTAATGTCAGATTTTAATAATGACCATAGGATTGGGGCGTTGGTTTCGGTAAATGTTGGTTATACGTTGCCAGTTTTTCAGAATCTGCATATATTAGGGGGCTATTCGTGGGGACGGGACGGATTTGTAGTTTTTGGGATTGGGGCGGCGCTTTAGCTTGACAATGCTGTTTTATTGTATTAAATTATATATACAAATAAACAAATTAAGTGGATTTTGAAGAGGATGTTATGACAGGATCAGAGAAAGTTCAAGAATGGCTACAGACCAATTATGATTTGAGCGAAGAGGATTCAACCTTTGTTGCTGAACAGTTGCAGTATGATAATCGGGAAATGTTGATTGATTCCTTTATGCCGGATGAATCTGAAGAACCAGAGGACTTGTCATCTGCAGTAGAGCGGGTAACAGACCAGGTTGATCGGTTGTTTAAGGCTTATAAGGATCAATTCCAATCAGACCGACCACGACCGAAGCATAAGCCGTTGACCTTTGTACCGGCTGAGCCGTCACCAAATGTTGATGTACCAGAAGAAGAAGTTCATTTGAAGGTTGCTAAGGAAAGTCTCAATAAGGCAATCTCAAAGGATAAAACGAAGCATACGAGAGCAAGGAAAGTAGTAGATCAATCAGTAGCGGTTGATAAGCCAAAAACCAAACGTAAACAGCCAGAGGTTCAGGTAACTGATATAAGTACGCCGCCGGAATACCCGCCCAGTCATGGTATGGGTATTATGCAGATTCATTTATTAACCAAGTTGCTTGAATCGGTAATGGATAAACCGTTTAACAAGTTTGATCTTAATGGTGGCGGCATTTCATTAGATGAAGCCCGTGCCGGGTTTGCAACGTTGTTAATGCGTGGTGGGATATGTGAGGTTGTGGATGCAATTAAGGTAAAGAAGTCCGGTAAGCAGTTCTGGGGAAAGAAAGTGATTCCAATTCTACCAATGGCACGAGAGGTTATTGATGACTTCAAGAAAAGGAAACCTGAAAAGTGGATGTTAATTAAGTGATTCTATTTTACATTGATATTGACGGTTGCTTACGTGACCTTGTTGGGGCTGTAGACAGGTTATATAAGGAGCAGTTCCCCGACGAGGAGCCGGTCAAAGTAGATTCGTATATGCTGAGTATGCGGTATCCCAGGTGGGGTGAGGATACGTGGGATATTGTATTCAGGCAATACGTTGACCGGATTTTTAATTTTGATGCCGAAGCACATGAAGGCGCAATCGATACAGTTAATTGGTTAAACAGCCAGGACGATGTTATTGTGAAGCTGTTATCTAAGCAGGACAAGTGGCGACGGGAAGCGACCGATTTATGGCTTGATGATCAGGGGGTTGATCCAAATATTGAGCGGATTTATATCGATAATATCACCAAGGGTGAATATTTGTTAGGTGAGGAAGATGTGTTGACGACGGTGATGATTGATGATTCGCCGGATGAGATTGAGAGTGCTGAGGACATTGTTGACTATCCGATTATTGTGATTCGTGATTGGAACAAAACATTCAGGGAAGCCTGGCATGGTTTGGAAATAACTGACGTTAACGAAGAAGTTTTAAAGTATTTGTTGGAAAACATACAGGAAGATTTAATTGGAGCAGAAAATAAAATCATAGAGGATTATGATGACAGTTGATATTTATCCTGATCCCGATAAGCAAAATAGTCAACTTGTTTTTATTCGGTTGACGGTTAAAGAGGCACTTAGTCAAATAATATCACTTACGTCGCAGATTCTATCAGGATCCTCAAACATAGGACGTGAAGAGATAACCGACGGGAATACTTATTTATCCATTACGGTAGATCCAGAACAAAAAGATGATGAGAGTGATTATAAAAAGGTGATAAAAACCTTAAAGGAAGGATTTTTAAAATGACGACTCCAGATTTTAACCTGTTAGTACAAAGTAGCCAAGACAAGCTAATGTTAATTGGGCAACCTACATTATCGTTTGATGATCCGTTTAGGGCAATCTTTGTTTTGATATTCGTAACGATATTGATTGAGCGTTCTTTAACCGCAATCTATTCAACTGGATTGTGGGAATTGATACGGAAGCCAATCAAGAATCTTGGTATTGAAGGATTACGGTTGTACGTAGCAATTGTTGTGAACGTGTGGTTATGCTTTATAATTCATCTTGATGCCTTTAGTTTGTTAACTGGAACAGAAGCCACAACGCTTGGGATGTTGATAACCGGGTTATTCAATTCAGGGGGTGCGAAGGCGTGGTCTGACCTTTACAATCAGTTGCATGCAGTTCGTGAAGGCAAAGTGATGGCGGCAAAAGCTAAAATGCCAAAGTAATAATGGCACGCAATCAAACATGGCGTGAAGTTGTGTTTAAAAGGGATGATTATTGTTGTCAGTGTTGTAATCCTTTAGTACCCAAGTTACTTTCAAAGTTAGAGGCTCATCATCTTGAATCGTATGAAACAAGTCAAGAATTGCGGAATAAAGTTTCAAATGGGGTAACGCTTTGCAAGTTTCACCATAACGAGTTTCATCGACGGTATGGCAAAGATCGCAATACGAAGCAACAATTTAGAGAATATAAAAAGGATTGTTTAAGTGGATAAGGAGGAATCATGAAGGTTTGGGGATTTACAGCGAGAGACGGTTATATACTTGTACGTGGAGCCATTACCGAGAATCTGAATTGTTTTCAGGCGGAATTGTTTCAATACAGTAATGCTGATGAGAACCTACAGCATTTCCAGCTACTTCGGCGGGATGGATATATTGATAAGGATTCACCACTTTCGGTTTTGCTGATACTTGATCCACGGGATAAAGATAATCATATTCCTACTTTCAGAAAGCTTAGGAAGACCTTTTACGTTGTTCCTTCGAAGTGGGTGGCTGCAATCATATCCCAACGAGAAGGAGACGTCTAATGTTTGTTGGCGCTGAAGTACCGGACATCAGGTCCGTAGCCCCCAGTGGGGTAATCAAGCGGGGTGATAAAGGGATTGCGGTTAAGTTGGTTCAGGAGTGGTTAACGTTGCACGGGTATCCGACAGCAATTGATAGTGACTTTGGACCGGCGACACGAGCGGCATTACGTCAATTTCGTGCATATGTGATGCAAACAACGAGGCTTGAACGTGATTTGTTAGGACAGCAAACATGGGATGATTTGTGGTTTCCCATGCAAAAATCGTTGTGGGTGACTGGTACACCTGATACCAGAATGAATTTTGCTCAACATGTGATAGGGTTTGCCTGGATGCATTTAACAAACAACGCTCACGAGATCGGTCAGAATCGGGGACCCTGGGTTCGATTGTTTTTCAGTAATGATCCGGTTAATGGGCTTGATGGACCAGAATTTAGTTGGTGTTCAGCCTTCGTTAGATTTTGTATACGACAAGCATTGATACTTTTGAAAATTGAGCCAGACCCGCATCAAATTTGGGCTTATGATACTGGTTGGTCGTGTGATAGAACAGCAGAGTGGGCTGACAGGTGTGGGTTGCTTCATCGGGATGCTAATCCAGACACGGTCAAGGCAGGATCAGTGTTCTTGATTCGTAAATCTGAGCATGATTGGGTGCATACGGGGTTTGTTAAATCATATGACCATGCTGAAGGTGTGATAACGACAATCGAGGGTAACGCTGCACAGGACAATAGCTATAACGGAGTAGCTGTAATGTGTCGTTATCGGTCGGTTAAGAATCTTGATTTTATAACTGGATATGGGACAGAGCCCAAAAACATTCGAAGACCAACTCGCACTCGACGTCGTATCCGCAAAACCGAAGTGTAATGAACCGGTTTGTTGGGTATGTGCTGGGACTGGTGGCAAGCTTAGGCAGTGTCCGGAGTGTAAAGGTACTGGTTATAACCCAAGAAGGTTAAAGCAACCATGCAAGGAGTAAGGATGATTGATGCAATACAATTCACAGAGGCAATGGCTAACTTAGACGTTGATCTTCCAGAAGACGTTTATTGTGCGAGTAGTACGCCTGATCCGGAATCAGAAACAATGAATCATGAATTTATTATTCAAACGCACAGAGGAAATCTAAGTATTTCTGTGGGTGATTGGATTGTAAATAGCTACGGCAAAGAAAAACATGTTTATTCTCCAGAAGCTTTTGAATGTTTGAAGGCGCAGATCGGTGAAAGCACTGTATCTGAGCTGCTACCTGAGTCGCTTGCAAAAACATACAGTGTCCAAAAGGCGATGGTTGCCGGTATGGATACGAATGCCTTTGGGCAGGGTCAGTTAGCGAGGGCGAGTGGTAGGGCATTAGAAAGTAATCCTTATCGGCAAGTAAATGCTTATTGGGCTGAGTCATGGGATTTTGGCTGGATTACGCAGGATTACGCCGGGGGTTGTTGTAGAGCTTGAGGCTACCAAAGGCGAGTTAAATCGTTATAAGGTTCACTATGGTGATAATTTACCCGGTTAATGAGAGCGACCAAGATAGCCCCAATTAAGCGTCTGACTGCCCAGCCAAACCGTATTAGAGTATATGTCGACGGATCGTCGGATAACCATAGAACTCTTACCGGTGGCTGGGCAGCGGTTATACTTGTACCAGGTGAGCGAGCGAAGACGATATCAGGGTTTATTAAACCACCAACGAATAATCAGGTTGCAGAATTAACTGCAGCGGTGATGGGGTTGGAATACGTACGAGAACGGCGTTTGGGTGGGCAGTGTGAAGTGATCAGTGACAGTATGTATGTTATAAGGGGTATAACCATGTTTGAGGCGACGTGGCGCTTAAACGGCTGGATTACAACGAACGATGAATCAGTCAAGCATCAGGAACTTTGGAAGCGGTTGATGAAACTTGATAATGAGAATGTTATTTGGAAGCACATTAGGGGGCATCATGGGAACGTTTTTAACGAGATGGCGGATCATGCTGCAGGGCTGGCAAGAACAAACAGGCTGATTAAAAACAGAAATAGTGCTTGACATAGTCGATTTATTTTCGTAAATTAAAGCAAGTGGATTAAAAAAGGAGAACAAGTGAAGCCGATTCAGCAGGCTATTTTAAGATTGTTACAAGATCGTCCTTATACTGGTAGGGAACTTCACAAGCATTTTAACAATGGTGATGAGGGGATTACACGGGATTGGATGGGTAAGGAAAGCTGGAGCCGGTTACAGGCTTGGTTAAATCGGCATATTCGTCCTTTGATACGTGATAAAAAGGTTCGCCGTGAAGGTAATCAATACTGGATTACTGAACAAGGCAGAAAGGCTTTAGGATTGATTGGTGCTTTTATTATGGATGAGTCAACCGATGATAAAGCCAAAATCGAAATGATCCTCAACCAACACCAGGTGCCACGTAATGGTTAGAGAGCACCTTGAAAGTTATCGGGCGCTATGCTTAGATGACAATGAGTACAAAGGTGATCCTCAAAAATTGACCGAAGAAATCCCCTTTGGTTGTTATATTTCTAAAGATGATTGTATATCGGTTGATGAAGATGGTACGTTATTACGGGGTGAGGCACTTACTCGTTACGATCCAAACACTATAGACATTAAGGAATGGTGGTCAGCTTGTAGGGATTCATTTCCATTTTTGTCTGTACATGGCAATCCAGATTCGAGTCCAAGGTCTGTTGAAGAATTAAAGAGCAAGATTCACTACGATTATAACAAAACAGGAACGTTGGAAATCATAGATTTGTTGGTGCTTCAGAACATTGCGAAAAGTGTGCTGGAGATCGGTCCCGGTTACGGTGTGATTTGTGAGTACTTGAAACGGTATTACAAGCTTGATTATTGGGGATTGGATGTGGTCAGGTGGTTTGAACATCCTCAATTGATTATAGGGGACGGACGGGGTTTAACTCCTGAATTAAAAGCAAATCAATTTGATGTGGTACTTGCTTTGAATGTTTTGCAACATTGTACTCCAGAAATCAGGTTAAAATATTATCAAGACGTTTACGAAGTATTAAAACCAGGTGGTAAGTTTCTTTTATCCTTAAATATATACTTTGATGAAGAAGGGGATCCGTCTTATGCAATTAGGGATGAAGACAATAAATATTACACGACTTTTCTTGGGCAATACACGAGAATAGATACGTTTACAGAATTTGGTGATGCGGTATGGGAATCTGGTTTTCGAGATAATGTATTGAAACAACGGTTTAATAATTCAAACAAAACAATAGCATTTGTAACAATTTTATGTACGAAAGGGGAGTAATGAACTTTGAGATAATCGTACCAGTACGACCTGGTGACGTTGATCGGTTTCCGGTCGAACAGACAAATGTTACGACCAGGGTAATTGAATGTCCAGACGGCAATCTATCAAAGCTATACAAGGAAGCCTATTTGGAATCTGAAGCCAATGTTGTTATATTCAAACATGACGATCTTTGGATTCGTAACTGGGACGATTACCGGGCGCAGGTTGAACGTTACCTTAAAACCTGTTTTATTGTGGGTATAGCTGGGACGAGGAGTTATGCGCCAGACCGTAATCCTGCTTGGTGGATGCAAGGGTCAAAACGGATGGGTCACGTTGATGGGTTGAATCGGGGGGTAGTTTGTCATCCTTCAAATGGGGTGATTGATTCAAAGTATATACCAGTATTATATGGCGAACCGGGACCAGCGGTTGTACTTGATGGTTGTTTGATGGCAGTGTTACGGGTTGATCCACTTTTTACTGAACGTGATACAAGGTGGGTTCAGATGGTAGAAGAGTGCTTTGATCCGATGTTTACTTATCATTTTTACGATGTAGCCTTTACGTTAAATTTGAGTAAAAAAATCAACACGGATCGAGAAACCGCTTGTTACGTCATCTGTTCAGATATTGTTCACGAAGGGATGGGTGAACTGACCAAGGCTTGGCTGAAGGCTTCCGATCAGTTTGTGAGGAAGTATGCTACAGGGAAACCAATAACAGTTTGAGGTTAAAAATGAAAACTTTGGCAATAATTCTAATCATCTTGGTAGCCGGTGTTGGTCTGGCTGATGATTCGTTGTTTGTTTCAGATTCAATGTTTGTTTATTATTCAAAGCGAGGTAATGCTTATTTAGCTAAATATCAAGAAGATATTAATCGTAATGCTGCCTATCATGGCTATTGCTTACAGGAGTATGCTAAAGCATTGGATGCTGTGAATAAAATGATACATCCAGGTAATCGTTTAATAGCTTTAGCCAAGTTTCAGTTGGGTAATGCTATTCTTAGATGTGATACTTTATGGAATGGATATCCTTATGTACCTAATTGGAGACAAGTACAACATTTATTTTCTGGTGGTTCTTTTAATTTTACCTTTGCATTTTATAGAAAAGGTTTGAGTAAAGAAGATCAGAAAAAGTTGCTTGCTGAATTTGAACCTTACTATAAGGCGTATATATGGTTATATATACAGGGTGGTGATTCTGAGCAGGCAATGACGATTAGGCGAAAGTTTGAGCGTTATAAGTAACAGGTGGAATTGTTTCATTATTTTAACAAGAGGTGGTTTTGGATACTATAATGATAGCTATAGCCGTTCTTACAGTAATCACACCAGGCATTGAACTTGAAGGTTTGAGCGGCACGCCAGAGCAGCATCGGTTAGTAGCAGACATAGCCGATGCTTTTAATTTAGACAGCCTACTTGTTTGGGCTATTATTCAATCAGAATCAGCTTGGAATCCGCTGGCGAGGAGTTCCGAACATTGTTTGGGGCTGATGCAGATTCTACCAAAGTATCACGGCAATTTTCCTGATTCTATGTACTTTGATCAGGAATTTAATTTGAATGTTGGATGCATGTATTTGGCGGAGCTCCTCGAAAAGTTTGATGGGGATCTGGAACAAGCATTGACTGGCTACAACTATGGACCGAACCACAGGGTTACAATCAAACAGGGAACGAGTGGTTATGCTCGTGAAGTTATTAAAAGGATAAATAAATGGAGACTTCACTTTTAATCATTGGTTGGTTATAATATTATAAAGATACGTTGAGGTAATTATGATAAAATTTGGCAATGCTACAATAATCAAAGTAGCTCGGCATCCGCAGGAATTAATAGATAGTGCTGTTGATTCAGTTATGGGTAACTATATAGCTAAGCGGTTGAAACAACGGTTGGGTGCTTATAAACCGATTGAGTTAGATCCTGATCGGTTTTTGTATATTCGCAATCGGGCAATCTCGGCAGACGAAAGCTGGGGTTATAACCAAAATTTTGACGCGTGGCCGTCCGCCGAATTAAAGACCAGTTGCAGAAGCTTTATAAACGCGATGTTGGATATTGACCACGATCCCAGTTTGCTGATAGGAACGGTGCTTGATAGTTTTATGATTCCGAAGGCTGTCATACGGGCTGAACATTTAGCAGAGGTAAACGGGACAAAGTTGCCTGTTTTAACAGCGTTCAAAAGCTTCAGTGATCTAAAAGAAGGCGATCAGATTGTTGGTGACTGGATTGAAAATGTGTGGGCGATTAACAAGAAATCAATAGAAGGTTTTTATCCTGGGTCTGTTGAAGCAATTCAGGATGGTGAGATAACCGATACATCAATGGGTACAGAAATTCAATATTCAATGTGTTCTGTATGTGAGAATAAAGCAGTTGATCCTGAAGAGTATTGTGAGCACATTGGCAAGTGGGGGGTGAATAAAGGAACTGAATGGGATCATCCGGTAACTGGACACAAGATAGTTGCTTATGAACGTTGTTTTGGTTCACAATTCTTTGAGGACTCATTGATAATGCCGGAGTCTTGGAATCGGGTTGTGGATTCTCAAGGGGCTGACACCCAAGCTAAGGTTTTACAGATACTTGCGGCTGAAGGGACGTTGGCGAGACAGTTGGCAGGACAATTAAGGTTGTTAGCGAATCGGATGAGCGAGGATGACCGGAAGCTGTTTGTGGATATACTAAGTCGTATCAAGTAATAGGATTACAAGTCAGCAGAATACTGAAGTGGTTATGTTGCAACAAGGGTAATTGGGTGAACATAGCTAAAGTCTTCTGAAAACTTCGTTATTTCTGTTGACTTTTTATATTCAGGATCAAAATAATTGAGAAAGGATTTGCAATCAGTGGTTTATTTGTGTAAATTACCTGTAGCTTAGATAAAGTGGTTTAACAAGTGGAGATTAAAAAATGGGTTTACGAAGAGATATAGCTGAATTTTTGGGGTGGACGGATATACAAATAGGGCACTTTGGTTATTTAACGGGTACGACTTCCAAGGTTCTAAACCCTGGAGAGTTAGGCGTGTCTGACACTATACCCAAAATCAATCTCGTTACTTTGGCTGAAGTAGATAGGATTTTGTTTAAGGATTATAACCTTACAAAATTTGTTTCTGGTTGTGAAAACAGACAATCAAAGTCGTGGGAAATCAAGTACGTTAATGAAGACAATACGGTTGTTGCAGAGTATAGTGCTAATAAAAGTATGATTAGAGTGTACCGCATAGTAATTAGTCGGATACTTGGTTGGATTAAGAATAAAGCAGGTGGAGATTAAAGTGAAGAAGATCGAATCTATTTATGTTCAAATAGCCGGAGGTACAATACCTGAACCGGAAGTCAGAGAATCATTTTCAGGCTATTTTGATACTGGTCGAGAGAAAACTGAACCCAGTTCGTTTAATGGGGACATACAGGTGGTTCGTTATCGTTTTACTAAAACCATAATAGAAGAGCCTATGAAGATTTATCATGTGAGGCTTCAGAAGTTGTGGGAAGAAGGAGATAACTGGCATCATAAGGATCCCTTAGAAAAGGTAGCTTTAGAACTGGGATATGAACTTAAAGGTAATTTTGGTGATAAGTGTAGAAAGGATCAAAATAATTGAGAAAGGACTTGCAATCGGTGTTTTATTTATGTAAATTGCCGTTAGCTTGATTGAACAAAACAAGTGGAGATTTGAAATGGCACGTTTACATCATGTTAAAAAAGCACGTAAAGCCAGACCAGAGTATGGAATTGCAGTTGGTGATTCATATTATTGGTGGGCAAACAAGACTGGTCCTTATTCATCTATCAAACGTTACAGTAAGACTGTACCAAGACCATCGCAGATGACCATGTCCGAGTTTTTCAGTCAACAACTCGGTCTTGGTGAACGTCTTGAAGATTTGACTACTGACAAGTCATTCGAAGATTTGATAGCTGAGCGCGATGATATTGTTAGTGAGATTGAGTCGCTTGGTGAGGAGCAATCTGAAAAACGGGATAACATGCCTGAGAGCTTACAGGATGCACCGACCGGTGAGTTGTTAGAAAACCGGTCAACCGAATGTGAGTCATGGGCAAGTGAACTTGAATCGGTTGACATACCTGAAGATGATGACACTGTCAGGGCAGAACTTGTCGGAGAGCTTACTGGTGAACTGACCGGTGACGAGCTTGAAGATGAGATCGATTCCCATCTTGCTGACTGCAAACAGGAAGTGATTGACGAGTTACAAGGTTGTGAATATCAGGGAGAATAGCTGGCTAACAGTAATTATCTTAAGGTACTAAAATGAACTTACTACAGAAGCTATACAAAGGTCGGCGCAACCCAATTTGTGTTCTGGTATCAACAGGATGCGATCCATTTGATAATGAACTCGTCTTCAAAGCTTTAGAGCACCGAGTATGTCATTCCCTAACTGGATTTGAATGGGGATGCAACGGCTCTGCTGGTCCGGCTGACCTCGCTAAAAGCATTCTCTGGGATTTGCTGGGGGCAGAACCTCAGCCAACTTTATATCAATCTTTCAAGGAGCGATTCGTAGCTAACTGGAGTGACAGTTGGCAAATTGATACAGCGATTATTGAGAAATGGTTGCAGAAGAATTTTCCAGAGGTATTGGATGTTTGAAGGTCAAAAACAGTTCTTACCCCCGGCGACCAGCAAAAGGTTGGCATAGCGTTAAAGCGGAGAGGTTTACAATGATACAAGGGGAGAAAATTAAAAGGGATACAACAATAGCTGCAAAGCAAGTTGAACAAGTACTTGAGCAGCTTGGTGTGGGAGACCAACTTACATTAAATCCCAAGAACATTGCGGATTTTGTCCAGGCAATCGCTATCTTTTATTTGGCAAATGCACTAAAGGAACAAGTTGGAAATCTATGAAACAAACAAGGCTGGTGTTTATGCCTGTCCAGTTACTGGTTTGAGGAAACTGAAAGCCAACCATTGTGAGATAATTAAGGTTGGTCGTAAGTGGGTTTATTTCAAATCAACAGCTAAAACATCTCCCAGTAATTTGGATATGGTTATGCCGTTCTCATTGATGCTTGGTTTTAATTTATCAGAGATTTAAAAGAATGCTTGAACCCAACCAACCAGTAACGTTTGAGCCATCAGTAGCCAATCGTAGGTCAGTGCTTGAGCGAGGAATCAACTGGAACGTTGAACCGGGTGATCAGGGAACGATCACCAGAACCGATCAAATAAAGATCAGAAGGCGTAAGGTAACGTTGGCTTGGGTACTTTTTGATAAGTTTGAAGGTGAGTATCCGAGACCGTTTCAAGAAATTGATTTAAGAGAGGTAAACTGAAATGTCAATGAACTTAACATTATCGTTTGAAGATGCTGATGGTGTCTGTGTAGGGGAAGAGTCTTTGTGGCAGGTATCAACTGAAAGCACAGACAAAATTTTGGATAGTGATGATCCATTTGAGAGTTATTGTAAGTGGGTAATCAATAATGTTGAGAGGCATCAACATCCTGATTCGTTAACAGATTGGCATATTAGTCATCTTCGGAAGAGAATAGCTGAAATGCATAAATATACCCCCTGTTGGGGAAACTGTTGATAGGTTACAAATCTTAGGAGGAGTAAAATGCAACGTGTAGCGTTAGTAGTTAAAGTACCACAGGGTAAACGAATTGATGACCTGCAGGCGTTGGTCAACGAAAATGTAAATCCCAAGATACTGGCAGACGCTGATTATCTTTTAACGTGGGAGCCCGGCGCTGGGTTTACAGTTTTACAGCATCCTTTGGATGTTAAGGGGTCAAAGAAAGGGTTCATCAGTGCACCGGATGTTCTTGATGATGACCTACACAGTCGGGTTCGGTTTGTGTTGGACGAATCAACAGACTTACAAATTTGGATGACTGGGTTATGATTCCGAGAGACCTTAATCCAGTATTACGAGCAACACACAAGTTGTTCAAGTTTTCTACGGCGATGCCGGTTGCAGGTGTGTTGGGTTTAGCTGGCTACTTTGTACGTACCGACGAACGTCAAGAATACTTTATCGGTAATGCTGAAGAATTTTTTGATGGAGTGCTTGATGCGTATTCGATTCTGTTTAGGTGTGCGTTGAATTACCCTGGTAGCAAGATATTATTATTGGTTAGGGGAATTCTTTTTGAGTTTGATCCAGCATTATATGTTGAATCGGAGTCGCCTTGGTTAAGGATAAAACTTTGTTTGAGTGTGGGGTATCCTTTGAATTGATTTAATAAATAAATAGTAAGGTTTACAATCCCGATTGGCTAACGCTGGTCGGGATTTTTATTTTAAAAACTTCATAAAAAGCAAGAAAAAGTTTATAATATTATAAAAGGATTAAAAGGGTTACGAGTGCACGATATATATGACATTATAGCGGCGAAGATTTTACACAACAATCAGCCGAAGGACATAGATAAACTTGCTGCCGATCTTCGTTTGGGGTTGCCGGATTACAAGGATTTGGATGATACACCTGTAAATCGGCATAAGGTGGCGAGTAAAGGTTTGACAATTATTCGTAAGGCTATTGAGGAAATGCCAGTTGTTGGTGAGCCTCCAGCAAACGTTGAGGATGCTTTAATGGATTTTGAGGAGGATCAAAGAGACAACGCTGGGGAAGCAATGGATATAGTAACTGATGAAGAGGTTGATGACCGTAAAGAGGATGTTGCTGAGGAATCAGATGAGGAACAAGAACCGGCTCCAATAAACAAAGGGGTATCGTCGGTAAAATGGGCTGCTGAAGCAACCGAGATATTACTGGTGATAACCGATTTAATGGGGCAGGGTCATACATACGAGGAAGCTAAAGAGCTTGCCGAGAAACAGGTAATAGGTGCGCGGACAAAAGGGTCTGCCATTAATCAGGAGGATGGGATGAAAAAAGGTCAGAAGGTTTTTTATGATACCAGCAAGGTCGTTGGTAATAAGATTGCTGGTCGGTTGATTGCTGTTAAGCAGATCGTTAAGGCGGTTATTGCTCAGATCAATCCCGATGGTAGTGTGATTTTGACTACTGAGAGTGGTTGGAGGTTGACTACACCGGTTACGGCAACAATTGCTGATAAGAAGTATATTCTTGTTCGGGCGCAGAATGATGATGACAAAGCCAATCCGTTTGCTGACGACAAGGACAAGGATAAGAAAGAGGGTGCAGATGAGACCACCGATGCTGATGACAAAGACAAAGATAAGGATAAAGAAGGCTTGAATGATGCTGATGACAAGGATAAGGATATGGATAAGGAAGGTGCGGAAGCAGATGATGATGAGACTACCGATGACGATGAAACCAAGAAGGAAGGTGCTGACGAAACCACTGACGAGGATGATAAAGAGAAAACCAGTGCCGATGATGATAAAGAGGATGATGAGGATGATGAGAAAAAGGAAGGCAAGAAAACATCCGCTGATATACCTGAAGCCAGCCAAGAGGGTACATTAGGTGCGGGCAATACAGATGATAAACCTGAAGTTGGTATGGAAGGTGGAGTAAATGTCAGCGATCACCGTGAAAAGGGTCGACCGGACATATCACAGGAGGGGGATGTATCTGGTGAAGGTTCGACCGAAGGATCACACTTGGAACCAGCGGCTGATAAAGAGGTGGCGACCGGTACAGATAATGTGCTTGATAATCCGGTTATTAAGGGCAAGAAGGATCGCATAGCTCGTCTAAAGAAACTACGGACGATGAAGAATCGGCAGGCAACAGATCAAAAACAAACAATAAACGATAAACAAACCAGCACGGACAACCAACGAACCAGGTTGTCTCGGAATGCCCAGTTAAAAGGGCTTCAGACCAAAGTAAGCCAAACGGAACGTAACAACGCCGTGCTACAGAAGAAGAACCGCCGACTGGAATCAGAGACGCTTGCGGATTTGATGATTCGTAAGGGATTAGCGTTACCAGAAAACCGAGATGAAGAGATTGGGGTTATGGTAGCATTATCTGACGAAGGATGGCGGCAGGCAAAACGGATCGTTGAAGGAGCGCCGGAACGTGAACCTATACGGATTTCACCACAACAAAGTTCACGCCGGTTGCTACGTGCCCAGAAACAAATCCAAGACGGTCATGGAGTGCGACCCGGCTCGAATAAGCCGATGCAGCAATCAGGTGGCTATTTGGATAGTGGTACAATGTTCAACGATTAATCACTTAGGAGGTTACAAAATTGCTTGGACGAGTACGAGAAATTGGTGGGTTCCGTGATAGTTACGATGTTGATAGTGGCGTAACGACATACAACGGTGGAAGTCCGATGTATCAAAAGACTGGTGCATATAACACACTTGAAGTGGCTACAAAGGCTTTAGATACTGGTGGCACACTTGCGTATGTCGGCGTTGCGATAAACACGAAGCTTTACGACCGGGAGATCGGATACGATTATACAAGAACTGGTACGACTACAGGTGTTACGACCGTATCTCGATATCGAATGGCTGTAATAGCTGGAGAAGCACGGCTTCGATTTACAACGGGTACTAAGGGCAACAATCAGCGTGCTGATGGTTATCCTTATATGACCGGGCAAACCTGGGCTGTTGGAGATCCACTATACATTGGACCACATGGGCGCTGGTCAAACACCGGCTGTACCATTCAGGAGGTCTTCGGATTTCCTGCGGTATCAGGATTTACTGGACCGTATTTATCTGGAGTTACCCTGAGCAAAAAGCGCGGACATGTGGAAGCTGTAGGATCCGCATGGATTGACGTACATCTTTATTAAGGAGGAATTTTAAATGTTGACAAAAACAAATCAGCGTTTGAGTCCCTCCCGTAGGTCAACTCAAACGCGAACACAAACCCAGGAAGGTAAAGGCTATATGAGTCGAGAGGCTCAGTTACAGAAGATAGCCGCAAAGGAAGCCGAGCTCCGCATAGCGTTGAGCACCGCCACTGGGTTGGCGAAGATAGCGGCTAACTTGTCCAGCCCTGTCAGAATCCGATTGGATTACCAGGGTATTGGTCGTAAGTTCGGTATTGTTGAGCCATGGCCCGATGGTATGCCGATGATTTACGATATGGACGTTGAAGAGTTTACGGCGGTAAAGGTTGCAAGAAATGGTACTTGCAGATTTATTGAGGTTGAGGTTGATCGTGTTGAGATCGAACCTTTCGAGATCGCAGCGAGACCTATGATACCTTATCGTGAACTCTACTCCCGTTTGTATCAGGTCATGAGGCGTACCAGGGAGCGTCTTGAACAATCAGTAATGTTGAAGGAAGACCTTCACATTTTCAGTTTGTTTGAGACAGCGTATTCAACACAATATACCGCGACAACTATTGCAACGGCGTTAACCAAGGCAGCTTTAGCGATGACATTTGCACCGGTGGAAAACAATCGTTTGATTGTTGAAAACCTGTTGATGTCCGCTTATGGTATGCGTGGAATTCGTGGTTGGCAATGGCAGGATCTCGATGACGTAGCACGTCAGGAAGTTCGGCAGACCGGTTATTTGGGCTCCATTTGGGGTGCCAAGATTTACATAACAGATCAGTTAATCTCCGGGACGTTTTACGTTACATCGACCCCCGAATTCCTACTTTGGATTCCGATCCGGAAGGATTTCGAGGCGATTCCGGCTGATGAACCGAAGAACTTGCTTCTTGGGTTTGTTGGTTATGAATTGCTTGGTATGACCATAATCAACGCCAGGGGCGTGAACAAGGGAACTTTTGATTATACCCTGTAGGGATTAATCAATGCCTGAATTTTGAAAGCCGAGTCGAGTAACATCGGCTCGGCTTTTTAAAATAATTAATTTAAATTGAAAGGGCTGCAATCGCAGTGGAGAACCAATGAAAGCACAAAAAACAACTGAAACAAAGAAACGGAAAGTTTCTGGTAATTTACAGCCCAAAGCTGAAAAGACCGTTGAGACGAACGACGAACGGGTCACACGTGGTGCACACGTCCAATATTTGGGTGATATAACGGCGTACCACGGGCAAAGGGGGGAAGTACAGGACATAATGGGTAAGAAGGCTTCTGTGTTGTTTACAGGGGCTAATATACCGATAGCAACACCTGTAAACGAACTTACAGTAATTGATGACAACCTACCGGATGCTGGTGCGTTAATGACATCAAGCAAGCCTCGTTTCAGATACATAGCGAATACATCTGGGGGTATATTATGTATTCCTGATTTATGTAACGAGATTGAGGTTGAGGGAATAGCGTTCAAAGCAGGTGAGAAGATTGATTTGTTGACAATGTTTACCCCACAGCAAATCAATCGGGCACGTAGTTTAATACGTTGTGCTGAAAAGATCAGCGAACAAACGGGACTACCGGCTATAACGGTGTTGAATAGTTTAGACGACCCATTACCGGATGGTGCGATTATAACGCCGTTAAGTGAAAGAGTAGATCCTGGTACAGTGTTACAAGCCGACGATAATGTTTTCGACGAGAAGCTTGATCGAGCTTACGAGAAGGAAGAGGAACAGGCTGAAAAAGTACGTGGGGCTTCTCATCATCGAAGACATACCAGACAGGCGGGTCGGGCTTCAAAAACTATCGGGAGGTAAAAATGAAAGAATTTCGCTATAAAGTAGTAAATCCTACACAGAATGTGTTTTTACAGGATATACAGATAAGAATGTTTCCTGGGCAGCTTTATAATTTGGATGTTCGGTTTGATGGTGACGCTCAAGCCAAGTCCGGTGAATTACGGGATGCGATGCGAATGAATTGGATACATCGGGTACCACACGAACCTTCCAAGGTAAAAAAGGTTGCTCTACCGAAGCCGATACCAAGTGAACCCACCGATGCTGTAATAAAAGCCGGTAAGGTGTTTGATACCGCTATAGATTTGGGGGTGTTTAAAACAACTTCCAAAGGCAAGCTTCAAATCCCAAGTATGTCTGGTAAAGGAAAAACGCACTTTACGGATCAAACCAATGCAGTTAAACGAATATCCGCCAATCCGGAATTGCTAAAACATCTTCAAACTCTTTGCCAAGGGTAAAATGTGTATCTGCAAACAGTAAATGGTGATCCACTGCCCACTGTTCAGATAGCACAAAATCATGTTGAAGTTAAATGTACGTTTAGTAGTGGTGGAACTGCAATAAATGTAACGAATCCAGCGTTTAATATTCATCATGGTAATGGGGTAACTGGGGCAACAGTTAGCATTCCTGCAGCTAAACTTTTAGTACCATTTTCTAAAGACGGATCGGGTACTGGTAAATATAGAGCAACCTTCTTAGGTGATACATGGCTACCAGACGGTGATTATACCTTTGCTATGACAGGTGCATTTTCTGGGGGTACAATTACCAATACCGGAATCTTCAGTGCCCGATCCGCCGGAACTGAACAAACTTATATTGAATTATTGCGGTCGGCGTTGCATGATTATTCAGGAGTTCTCTATCTAATTGAGGACAGAGAAAAATTCTTTTTTGAAGACGGGCAATTATACGGGGCGCTGAACAGAGCCCTAAACCACATTAACGACGCAAAGAGTTCACGCTACAGGTTTACTTTAACAACAGTACCATGGCCCAGTTTGTTGCTTGATTTTGGTGTAGTATATGCTTTACATCAGAGGAGTGTTAGGGAGGTGGCCGACACGGTCCAATATTCTGATGAAATTTCGTTTACCATTGACCGTAGCTCTAAATATATCAGTGCTTTACAAGTATTCAAAGCGTCATTGGATCAAGATTTGAAAACAATTAAGATGGATTATTCATTTTCAAGAACTGGATTTATCGGAATGGGGACCACGCGCGTCCCGTATTCACTCAGTCGAATCTTCAGCTTCATTCCCCAGGCGAGTGGATTGTTTGCATGGGGTACATCAATAATATGATAAAACAAGATTTAACAGATAGAAATGTAACAAACTTTTTAGACAAGATTTGTAAGACTGAGACCTGTTGGTTTTGGGTTGGTATGATTGATCGGAGAGGGTTTGGCATTTTCAAAACAAATAGTGGTAATAAAGCTTACAAAGCCCATCGAATTTCTTTACTACTCAGAGATGATTACATAGAAGATGGACTTCGGTTATATCATACTTGTGGTAACAATCATTGTGTGAATCCAGACCATTTGACTGAACAACGCCCAGTAGTTAATAAAATAAAACGGATACCATTGACGGCTACCAAACGTGCTGAAATTTGTGAACGGTATAAGCGGGGCGAGAGTTCAGTAGATTTAAGTGATCTTTATGGTGTGCATAATTCAACAATAACAACAATCATAAAGAAGGTTGGTATTGGGATTCGTAGTAAGCAGGAAAATCATCCACAAAAATTAACAAAGATTATACAATTACAAGTTCATACTGCTTATAAAGATGGTTTAGATCCTCGTAATATAGCTAAGAAATTTGATGTATCAGAAGCGACTATTAGAAATACATTACGTAGGAATGAAATCAAAACGAGAACTTTGAAAGAAGCTACAATAAAGCATACGTTAGATGCTACAGTGTTTGATATTCTAACTGAAGAGAGTGCTTATTGGATTGGAATGCTGATGGCAGATGGGTTTATAATTCAGCGTAAAGGAAACAGTTTAAATGTTGGTTTAGGTTTACAGCTTTCAGATATAGAGCATATTGAGAAGTTTAAACGATTCTTAAAGACTGATTATAGAATAAATATCAGACCAGATAAAAACTTTGCTGAGTTTAGGGTAGTATCAGATCAACTTGGCAATGCTTTAGGTAGGTATGGGGTAGTGCCTCGGAAATGCAAGATAACGAAAGCTGTACCAGAATTAGAAAACAATCGGCATTTCTGGCGTGGATTAGTTGATGGTGATGGTCATGTTGGTACAAGTTGGATCAGAAAAACAACTGAAATGCCAGAAATATCCTTATGTGGTTCGATTGATTTGATAACTCAATTTCATGCTTATATAAAGAGATTAGTACCGACATATAAAGGTTCAATTAGACCTCATCATGGGTCATTTACGGTAATGATAAACGGTCAAGGTGCAATTACAGTAATCAAAGAATTGTATGGGGATTGTGAAACGTACCTTGATCGGAAGTATGAGACTGCTCAATACATAATTGAAAATGCTGAAACATTAATGCCCGGTAAAGCGAGAGGTTCGCGGGTTGGTACATCAAAGTTGACAGAGGATGTTGTAAAGAGTATCAAACGAATTCGCAGAGATACTGGATTGGGATACAGAAGAATAGCGAAACAATTAGATATGCCCGCAGGAACTGTTGATGGTATTATACGAGGTCGTAGTTGGCAACACGTAACAATCTAATATTATGCCCGGAACACTTACAATAACTCATGATTCACGTGTACCGATATTAAGTTGGACACCGAGGTTGCCATATCCGCCTTTAGGTTATCAGGCGTATTGGTCGCCGGGTGTGGATGGTCCGTGGAAGGGATTAAATCAGGAGATGTTGTTATTAACTCAATACAGGGATGATGCGCATCCGATTAGGACGAACAATCGGATATATTACAAGGTTAATTACAAATTGGGGGCGGTTGAGTTACCGTGGGTAACGTCGACGCTATTTTTGGCTGATGCGAGTCCAGCTTGGGTACAGAGGGTGTTGGGTGAGATTAGGCGTAGGCATACAGCAATTATGTTGCCGATGGGCGGCGAGGATTGTGACCTATATTTGGTACGAGCCGCTGGTGAAGTGTGTCCTACGGGTGAAGTGGTAGGAAACGGGTTCCGCTGTACATTTGAAGGCCGCCTTTGTCCTCAATGCTTGGGTACTGGCATATTGGGGGGTTATATACGGATGGCAGATGTTAAGATTAGGGTACGCAATGCTCAAGAGCAGGTTGAGCTTAGGAATGATGGTATAGTGGTAACTGAAGGTCGTCGGGGTTATATGGCGGCGTTTCCTACGGTTCAGACTGGAGATTTCTTTGTGAGGGTAAATGGGGAACGTTATGCAATAACGAATGTAACCAGTAGGGAGTTACAAGGTCATCGGACGTTGCAGGTTTTTAACATTAACGTAATAGAGCCGGAGCATCCATTGTACGAAATAACTGAAACTGTTTTGGAGAGGGCTGCTTGATACAATTAGTAAAACCGGCGATTGTTTCGCCAGTGAAAGTGAATTTAGATTATATCGGTATAACCGGTGGTACAATACATCAGGAGAACAAAATGAAGCGGACTGGAGCTGTTTTTAATCATCGTAATCGTGGTGCAAGGATAGTGGGTCGTAGTGATCCAGATCCGAAAGCCATGATTGGGCTTCGTGGGAAGCATAGTTTACAGGAATTTGTTGATAAGCGTAATATTTTGACGCTTGACGATAAGAATACTAAGGATTATCGTTTGGTGGTTGGCAATAATGGTGATTTTGATACCGCGGTGGTTACGAAGGAGTATCGTCGGGCTGGGTTACATCCGAATGTTGTGCGGGATTATGATAAGGATGGGAAGCTTATTTATGAGGTTGCGGCTTCATTTTGGGGTGATCGTTCTGGGGCGTTGTTAAAGGCACGTCGGTTGGCAACTGGTTTGGGTAGTTCGGTTCAGGTGGTTATTGGTGGGGTGGCTACTGAGGTTCAGCCTGATAAGGATGCAGTTTGTAAGGCTTGTGGTAAACGGTTAATTCGGTCAAAGCTTGGGTCAGCTGCAGTTATGGCATGCCCAGAATTTCTTAATGGGGATTTGAAGCATACAAGTTTTGATGTTAAGGAAGATCAAAGGAAAACCGCAGAGATTTATGGTAAGAAACTGGCATATGTAATGGATGACATCACGGAAGTTCGGGATAATGGGGGTGAGACTATGGATCGTTATACAGTTGTCTTTGATGATAATAATATGTTGGGGTTATCATCCGATCCAGATAGTTCACAGGGTTTTTCTCAATGGGGTGAAGGTGTGCCTGGAGATCATTTGGGTCAAGAGATACAATTTGTTGATCTTCCGCAGAATGTTCAAGATCATGTTCAAACTCGTATGGCTTCTAAGAAAACCGCTGATTGGGACAAGGTCAACATTCAGACACACGACGGTTACGTTGAGGTTTACTTGGGCGAGGGCGACAAGTTACTGACAACAAGTGATAACACGGTTATTTCTCCAACTGATTTGGCTAATCCGGGTGATTATGAGATGGTGATTAGTGAACTCAAAAACGGGATTGCTGAAAAGGAATCGGCGAGTTCGTTGCTTGATGATGTTGAAAATACTATTATCAATTACGATCTTGATACGAGTGATCCGGATGCTACGACCGATAAGGTGTTTGAGCAGCTTCAAACTTCTTGGGAGGGATTAACTCGTGACGATGTAGCCGATGCTGTTAAGATGTGGGTTGAACGGCAAGGTAAGAAGCGGGCAATAACCTTCACTTATGGACCCGAAGAGTCAGCCGCTGATGACAATGTTGAGTATCACGTAAGGTTACAGGGTTACTATCTTCCTTCGGGTAAGCCACCGACCGATCTTAATCAGTTATTGTCTCCGGATATACTTGCAAGGGTTGATTATACTGAGATGAAAGAGGACAATTATCAGTCGGGTGGTTATTGGTCGGGTTGGGATTGGTGGGAGGGGTCAAGTGAAGCTGGTCGGGCTGAGTTGTTAGGAAATCTTGAGGGTACGCCGTTATCAATGTTAAGCCAGGGGGCTGAATTTTTAGCCCAGCTTGAATGGATGATAATCAAGACTTTAATTTATCGGTTAGCTGGTGGTTCGTCTGTTGAAGGTGACAAGTTAATTGAGGAGTATGTTAAACCGGCTACGAATCCTGATGAGCCTTATGCGGGTACTGATGTAAGCCTTTATATCAGATTACGGGGTACGATGGCATTGGGGGCGTTAGTTGACGCTTTAGATGATACTGCAGGTTGGAATTGGGCAGACATCAGTGATTCGTTTGGTTATATAGGAAATTGGTGGGCTGGTGAAGAATATGGTTATTATGATTGTGCTACTGAGTCGCCGATTTATGCCAGTTTGAAGCCTTTGTTGGGGAGAGTACGTTGGGCTGCTGATGGAAGTATTTCAATGCCTGAAGGATGGTATGTAGTTGTAAAAGGTGATCCTATATTTAAAATTGATAAACCGGAAGATATTTCAGAATATTCGTCTGAATTTCCTGATGCTATCGCTATGTATTGGGTAGAGGGTGTTGGATGGAAAGAATCACGCAAAAGGGTACGTTGGGCTTCTGTAAATAAACGTGCTTTTGATTGGCAATCAGATCCTCAACCGGCTTCTGCTTATGATGGAAAAGTACCAGTTTATGTACCGGGTGGGCATCAAGATGGAACTACTCTTCTTGTCAAATTGTTTGATACGATAGAAGAAGCTCAACAATTTATAGATTCTGAAAGTCCAGATGATTGGGCTTATGGTGGTTCAAATTATGGAAAAGAAAGTCAGCAACAGCAGGTTAAGGATGTAACAACGACTCATTTGAATCGACGTAAGCGGGCACAGGATGTTGAGTATGACGAACCGGTTGAGCCTGAAGAGGATGACATTGTTATTGATGGTGAAACGGTATATCAAAATAGTAAAGTCATTGTACAACCTCAAGGGGATGTTTATGTGGTTGTGGGTTCGGGGGAGACCTTTAGTGATTTAGATTCTGCAATATCTGCTCACATGCAAATGGATAATTGGTTTCCGAATGTTTGGCTTGATTACGGGGGTGGAAATTATGCTATAACGACAGTATCGGCGAGTAAGCGTCCTTTTGTTGATAGCCGGTCGGCTCGTCGTCGGTCGGCGATGAGTAAAGAAGCGCAGAGTATTTTTACCAATGATCCGTGGAAAATGACTGAAGAAGAGGTCAAAACTGCGGCGGAAGGGGTGTGGAATACTTTTAGCGATTCTATTTATGACGTTGAATCATATAAAGCAATGGCTGTTGGCGCATGGTTGGATGAAATCAATAAGGCTATTAATTCTGGGACAGTTCTTGTTAAAGATATTGATCCAACGATTTTAGATCAATATAAAGCTCATGGTTTTGTTACAAGCAAACAAGCCATGCTCACCGTAGAAGATTTAGAGGATGACGTTCAACATCAACTTGATAATGGTTTGTTGATTTTCAAAGATTACAGTACCGGAAATATACCTCCGGATGTTCAAGAAGGTTGGATGGTGAGATGGACACCTTTTGAAGGAGAAGAGGAGACCGTTGAAGGTTTAAGCTCAGAACAAGCAATCGAATATGCTAACAGTAAGATTAGCTCCAAAACCGCAATGGCGTATTCGATGGATGAAGCTATGGTGTTGGGTGATAAACTTGATATTAATTGGGAAGCGGTCAACCAAGACCAGTTCTTAGCTGGTTTGAACGTTGAAGCAGAACACGCTGAAACTGTTGACAATGATGAGATTACAACTGCAAATATAGTGTTGGATCATTTAGACGAGGATCCTGAGTACTATACGAAGTTGAAAGATGTGGAAGCTCAACTCAAAAATGCAGATACAATTGATGTAGAATCTCTTTATATTGGTGACCACATTAAGTTGAATGAAACTTCTCCTTATACTTATACCATTGAATCTGCCGATGAATTTAGAGTTTATTTGGTTGATGAAGATGGCAATAAAGTGAGTATACCAAGACTTCAACAGGTAATTAAAGTTGAAGCTCAATATAAACATTCCCAAAAGTTTGAGGTAGGTGATATTGGTCATTTAATGAATGGGATTGATGTTTGGGATTCTGAAGGTCAATCGGTTTTTTTAGCTGAAGGAACTAATTTAGTTATATCAGACATAACGGAACATAATTATGAGTTTGATGACGAAAGCGGACATTCCTATAGTGTGCCAATCGCTGGGAGGGGGTCTTTTGAATATAGTTTTATAAAAGATTCTCGTTATAAGCAATCTCAACTAAAAGGCGCACCGGCTTCGTGGGTTGAGGACGAGGATATATGGGAGAAAGCAAAAGAAGCCGTAGGTCCAGATGATGGCAGTTATGATGATTATTACGCGGTTGTAACCGACGTGTATAAGAACATGGGTGGTAAGATAGCCAAACGTTCAAAGACCGCACAGCGTCGCCCAGAACGCCAAATTCGGGGTGATAAACAAGCCATGCAGGTACGAATTATTAACGACGTGATTCTTGTTGATCCGGCGCATGCACATCCCGAATCGGTTGAATTAGCTGCTGGTACGTTATTAGATGTTGTTGAGGAATTTGCGGGTGATGTAGTTGTTACTTTACCGGATGGAACTCAATCCACCTTTGACAGTCAAGACGAGGGAACATTGTGGGAAATGATTACCAGTGAAGGCGATGAATTTAATGTTGCCAACAAAAAGCAAGCTGATGTAGAATTCATTGCTAATTATATGTATTCTGGTAGTAACGTCGGCACTGTTAATTACTGGCCTGATTCTAATCGTCCTCAAAAATATGTAACATACTTTGATTTGGATGCTATGATAGGAGCTGGGCTGTATGATGACGAATGGAATGCAGTTCTTGATTATGGTCAATCTAAAGGTTATGAAGTAGGGGATGACGGTGTTTCAGGTTACTTTGATACACAGGACGAAGCCTTACAAGCTGCTCGTGATATAGCTGCCCAGTTTGGCTTTTACGAATCCATTGTTTAAATGTAATGTTCACTCCATCAGTTCCATTACCGCCCTACGGATTGAAAATTGACATTGTATCGTTGCCAGAATCTTGGTTAAGGCTATCAGATAAGGCTGAATGGGATAAACAAACCCAAGCTCTTTTAACACGAATTGGTATGGTTTGCCAGAAGCATATTAGAAACATTATGCAGGGGATTGAGCCCAGACGAGACGGAACAATTGTAAGGTTTCAGGAAGCAACTGGTAGGGGTGTTCAAAGTATTCAATGGGAATTGAAAGGCAATGCGGTTGAGATATTTGCCGACGATAAGACGAAGACGAAGAGTGGTACAAGCTATTTGGTTTACCAAGAACATGGGGTCGCAAAACATGCGATGAGGTATTTGATTGGTCGTACAATCCCTTTTGTACTTGTTAAAGGGATGAGAGCAAATCCCAAAACCGGGACGATTGTACAGGGTGTAACTCGTTTTAAGTTTGCGGGACCCGGATCGAGATATGCTGGAACTGCTGGAGGGCAAATTGCCCAAACCCGCAAGGTTGGTCAAGAAGCATTAGATGGGCAAGTAAGATTTTCAACCATAACTGAGGCTACGTTCTCAAAACCGTCAGACTTTAATCCAACAGGATTTCGTTGGTGGCACCCTGGTTATTCTGGAAAGTACTTCTTCCGCGATGGAATTTATAGGGGTTTAGAAGAAGCATCAAGTGCAATAGAAGGTTTAGCATTCAGGATAGCAGGTGGTGGACCGGAAGCTGAAATACAGATGACCCCAGAGTACCAAGCCATGCTCGATTCGCTTGAATCAGAAATGGAAGTCGGTGGTGTGTTTCCATATAGTTAAATAGGGAGAGTATAATGCCAATAACAAAATTAGCAGATCAGTATCAAGATACATTGGTTGAAGAGCAATTAAAACAGATTTTTGATGAATACAATATTAATGATGATGATGCCTATTCTTTACTTAAGATGTGGGCAAACAATGAGGGTATGTTCTTTGAATCAGAGCTTTCATCAAGCAATGAAAGTAGAGTGCGTGAGTTATTGAAAGTAGTTGGCGCTATTCTTACTTTTGAATCCAACGGTGTAGTTGCAATGGCTGAAGCTATTCAATATGAAAAAATGGGTGGTATTGATAAACTTTATAATGAAGCTTTGGTTGTTCTTGATTCATCTACTGATTCAAGTGAGCGATTGGAAGCTGAAATAAAGATAGAACAATTTGAACGAATTAAAAATGTTTTAGGTTATTAAAATGTCAACAACTGGACATTCCCTGGAGGTGAAAATCAATGACCCCAGAACTTCGAGGGGCGTGCCTTCAGGTATGACAGTTATATTATACAACTATGGTGTATATATTACTGGTTACACGATTCAGGGCACGATAGCGTCGGGTGTGACGAGTGGGGCTTCGATATCGGGTACTACTCAACGTTGGGGAACGGCACAATTACTTGATATTGGTCCTGGGGTTTATACGGTTATAGCTCGTGGTCGTGGTTACCCGAATCAGATATTAGTTGGTTACGAGCGGGTTGAGGTTGGTCCGCTTATTAGGGGGACTCCAGATTTGCTTCAAATGCGAGATTCTACGGGTGGCACTTGGTATCAATATATTACAACTGGTGGTGCGGTGGAAGTTTCGTCAACGATAACTGGAGCAACTTAGAATGCCTGTTGTGATTCCAGAGCGAGTGATTGGTGAATCGGGTAAAGCATTAATCGCTCTTTACACTGATCCCCGATTTATGTATATCGGCTTAACCGAACTTGAAGACCTTTTCGTAAACATGTTGAAGGCGAAGTTTGACGATTTTGAGAGTGATAACGAGGTAAAAGAACCACCTCCAATAGTACCGGCTTACAATCCAGGTGATCGGAAGTTTTATGCGATAATAGTTGAAGCTCAATTAAATACGTTATCATCCCAGGGGCTTGGGAAGAATAAGTTTGAGTTACAATATCAACCGACCCCGACAGATCCAAACACGATTGAAACTTACATAGGTTTTAGTGGGAATATTAGTTGTACGGTTGAGATATATTGTAATGCAACATCACGGTTTGCAGCTTGTTATATAGCTGATTGGGCGTTTGCTGGATTAAATGATCCGGTGTGTCAGAAACTTGCCGGAGACGGTATAATAATACCCTACAATGCGATTAGGTTTTCAGGCAAGGTTCAGGAGCGGGCGAGCCTTGATGGGCAGCACAAGTTTTGGGGGATTACTTATACGATCCCTGGCATTTTGATACCTTGGACGAGGTTGTATAAGATTGAGGGACCAGTTATTGAAGATTTCAGGGTTGCTCCAATAATAACGAATTGAACAATCTTTTGAGTGGATTCTTCACAAATAGTTAAAAATGGCTTATAATATAATAAAGGTGATAAAAGGAGTTTAAGATGCCAGTAAGGGTATATGGGAGAAGGACAGGCGCAGGTGGTAGTGCAGTAATACCGCTGTCTGTTCGTAAATTGGCTTTAGTTGGGTTATCGCAGGGTAAGTCAACATTACTATCAGCCGAAGCGGTTGTTGCCGGTGCGTTGGTTGGTGCAACTGGTAGTTTGCATATTGACCGGGTTGCTGAGACAATGTTGAGCCTTGTTCGTGTTGCAAATGTTTCAGGGGCAACGTCAGAAATTTACATAAATGGTTTGGATTATGTTAATACCGGCAATTCTTTGGATTGGAGGAGTGCATTCAATTGTGCCGCTCCGGAATTGGAATCCGTTGCTCATACTGCTGGTGTGACTGGTAAATGGGGGGTTGTAACGGGGGTTACGTTTAAGGTAACTGCAATTGACCAGGCTGCTACCGGTGAGACGATAGCCAGTAATGTGTTACCATTTGCATTAACAGCAACGACCCAACTTGTGGCTTTACAGTGGGCACGAGTGCCATTTTCTGGGGGTTACAGGGTTTATGTAACAGCAACTACGGGAGAACCTGGTGACTATCGTAGAATAGTTACGTTGACATCTGCGTCCAGTACGACCTATACCGCAACAGGTGCTACTGGATCGTCTGTAGTATATAGTGGATCACCGACATCAAATACGGCGAAGCGTCGACCGAATACTGGATCAACTTATTATGCTAAATACTACTATCCGGTTTTCAACTATGATCGGAAGGAGTACACAAATCTTAGTGATGTAATTGCTGATCATGGGGTTGGTAGTGACCTTGTAAATGCGGCACGATTAGCATTTGAAGGTGGCGCATCGAATATATGGTGTGTAGCTGTAACTGGAGCTGGGGCTTCAAACTATACTGCAGGTATTGATAAACTGAAACAGATCAAGGTTGCTTATATCGTACCTTTGAAAAATGGTACAACAGTTGAATCTTACTTACGGGCTCATTGTGAGGAACGATCTCAAGATACGGTTGGTAAAGAGCGGCGTGGTGTGGTTGCGGCGGTATCAGGGCAGACGGTAAACGAGGTTGTTACATGGGCTGCCAGTTTTGGAGGTTCGGTTCGGATGGTTGCGGTAGCTCATAATGGGGTTCGTTACTTTGCTAATATGTGGCAGACAACCGGTGGGACGTTTATTGAGGGACCTCGTGAAGTTGAATCGTATTTTGCGGCTGCAATGTGGGCTGGACGTATTTGCGGGTTAGCTGATACTGCTACACCATTAACAAATTCACTTGGTGTTGGCTTTACATGGCCGAAAAGCTTTGACGGTTGGGTTGATGACGAGGTTAAAGATACGCTTGAAGCCGGTGGGGTAACATATATTATGGATGAAGCAACCACGCCGGTAGTTTATCATGGCATTACTTGTAATACAACATCGGTTGAGAATCAGGAGATCAGTGTTGGGGATGCCGAGGATGAGATGCGTGAGCGAATTCGGGTAGCTTTAAGTCAATATAGGGGGGTTGACCGTAAGATTACGCAGAATCGTTTGGGCGCAATAGCATCAACGGTTGAAGACATATTGTCCTATTTAATTAAGAATGCTATTATACAAGAACGTGGTAGCATTAATGTAACACAGGATGAGGATGATCCGACGCTGGTTTGGCTACGGTATAACTATACACCGATTTATCCAATCAACCAGATATTATTTGAGTATGGTTTTGCGACTGCACCTTTATCGGCTGCAGCTTAATTTACGACAATTAATAGGAGATAATATTATGCCAGGATTAGTAGCGGCGGCACAGAATCCCAGAGCGGGAGTTTCAATACCGGAAAGCCATCGGACGGTTATATCCACATCGGTTGATATTTTGGATATGCAAGGCAATAATATTGGCTACATCACCAATTTTTCACCGACACATGATCGTGCTATGACCAAAATCCGGCATTTGAATTCATTAGATGCCGGTCGGGTAGTTGAAATGTCACCTGGCCCATCTAATGTTACTATAACCGTTGGTGGATTTGCACTATACAATAAGCAGAATGATGGGTCGCTTATACAGCGGTTAGGTGGTGGATCAACCAAAAAAGCTATGCGGATGTTGGAAGAACAGACCGTACCGTTTTTGATTGTTGAGGTGGAAACCCACCCAAAGACCGGTGATAAGACAGCGATTGGTTATCACATGTGTTGGCTATCCGCTCATGGATCACCTAAGAACATTGGTACAGTAACCATAGCTGAAACTGCAACTATACAGGTTGGTTGGGCTGATGACTATGTTGGTGATACAGAGGTTGTTTTGGAAGCACAATCAGGCATAGCCGACCAGGGTGAAGCCTAAATAACAAATCTTTAATGCACGAGGTGTGCCCAATGACCACTACAAGAGAACAAAATTCTTCCCCCGACGTAGTTCAGAAACTTATTGAAGGTTTCCAGTATGATACACAAGTCAAAGTACCGGGTCCCAATGGTGACACCTATTTATTTACGATAGGTGTCCTTTGGGACGATGAGGTACGTGCGCTACAGCGTGAGATTGGTTTTAGGATTCAACCTAATGACTTTGTGGCGAGAGAATTGGAGACCAGATTTGAGACTGTACTACGTTCAATCATTTCGATAATCCATCCAGCTTCAAACGAACCGACGTGGGAAGTCATATCTAAAGATTTAGATGCCGAGGAAATGCGTTTCAGACGGGCGCATTTACGAGACATTTTGGATAAGCTTCCCAGGACGGTTGAATATCTCTATAAGGAGTACTTGAAGCTTGTAATAAAGCGGGATAAGGATTTTGATGAGGCGATTGAAGATATAAAAAAATCTTCGCGGACGCAGAGCTTGCCCGACAAGTTAAAGGGCGACCTCCCGAACGATTCAGAATCTGGCGAGGCTGGTGGGAGCTAATACGGACGAGTTCCAGCTTGGCAACGTGTTCGCTTATACCTGATACTGTCCGATTATTCAGTAATCCGGTTTTAACGCTCTGGGTGAGCTATCAGCAGGCTTGGGATAGTATTGATAGCCTTGACCGCACTGAAGCGTTTGTCGACCGTTTGTGCGCCTTTGTGAACCCCGAAGGGATGAAGGCAGTGATGGATAAGCGGGAATCTGAAATGGAAATTGAACAACCTGACCGAACTGGACCAAAACCAAAGATTGATTTACCGGAGGGTATGATTAAAAACTTTGATAAAATTCCTGAATTTGTGGCTAAGAAAAGATTATTATTGCCGGACGAAGAAGGTTTAGATGAGATAGTTCTTGGTGGCGACAATGCCTGACAATGATTTGCGTACAAGAATATCGGTTGATACTGAAGGTGCTGCAGCTGAGTTTGACAAACTAACTGAAAAAGCCCAACAGCTTCGGTTAGTAGAAGCGGCAGCTCAGGAGAAGATGGTTCGTGATTTATCTACCATGTCGGTTGAGGAATTTGATAGACAGATCAAGGCTGAAGAACAATTGCTTGAGCGGTTACGTATTAAGACAATAAATGACGCTGACGATGTGCGATCCAAGTTAGTTGAACAATACGCTGAACGTAAGCAGGAGCATGAGAGTCGAATACATGAATTGGACGTTGAAGCTATTAAGATTCGGGCAACAGGGGATGAATCGGTAGAGCAGCAAGACAAGTTGCGCAAGGTGATTAAGGATCGTAATGATGAGATGGCGAAGGCACGTGAAGATGAGATAAAGGGATTGCAGGATATATCGGCTCGCACACGAGAATTGCATATGGCTATTCCTGCGGAAGTTCCGGGGGCTATTCCTGGTGCTGTTGGTGCTCAAGCAGAAGGTGGTGGTATTGCTCAAATGGCTGGTATGATAGGTGGTGCCGGCGCGACTATGCAGAAAGCCTTTGCACCTTTGTTACGCATACTTGGTCCAATTGGGATTGCGTTTTCTTTGGAGCAAGTGGTTGAAAAATTACATAAGGCAAATGAGGAGCTTAGGGTAATTCGTAATAATTATGCAGACATAGCAGCGACTATGGGTGATTTGATGGGTGTTGGAGGTATGTATATTGGGGTAGCTCAGGGTGAAATGATTACACTTCAGCGGGATTTCTTATTACGGTTTGCGGATGCTTTTGATGAAAAGATGATACCAGCTTTAGCGGCTACTATACAGAGGGCTGGAGTTGCTCCAGGTGAATTAGGTGGTTTAACTGAAACTGCTGCTTTAATGGGGATGGGTGCTGGGATTAGTCCACAGACAATAGCACAAACGTTTGTTCGATTATATAGGGAATTTGAAATACCTGCAAGTAAATTAGCTGAAGAGACTACATTACTAGTTGATTCAGCACATCGTTTACGAATACCATTTGAAGATTTATCAAAGTGGACTTTAACTTTAGCGGAACAGACACGAGTTTACGGGTTTGATGTGGCAGATAGTCGTCGATTGGTGACTGAATTTGCACATGAGTTAGAGAATGGTACTGTTCAGCTGCAGGATTTGGTTAAGGTTCAGAAATCAATGTCTCAATTAAATTTATCATCTGCTATGGGTATTACACTATTTCTTGACCAGATTGTTTCCGCAATGCCTCCAGGAGGTCTTGGTGGTACACTTTTAACATCTATGCGAGGTGCTGGTGATCCGATAGAACAAGCAGGATTTCTACAAGCAATGCTTCAAGGGCAACTACCAACAAATGTTTTGGAGCGTGTATTACAAGATGAGCGTTTACGATCTGCTTACGGTGGGGTTTTTGATGTCAGACCAGGTGAAGGGGGATTGCTACCAGGAATGGGAAATATTGGTGCACAGGTAATGCAAGGTATTAGTGGTGTTGCTGAAACACAAGCCGAAAGATTGGGTGGAGGTCCTATGTTACAGCAAGAAATAATGATGCAATTTCTCAAAATGCTAAATATTGATTTAACTGGAATGCCAATAAAGGAGCAAAATGCACTGTTGGAAGGAATTAAAGAAGGTACATTTAATATGCGTGATATGATGGATAAATTAAAAAGTCCTACTGAGAAAAGTGCGAGTGAATTAGTTAAAATAGGTGAAGGTTTAGCTAAGGATCGAGCTACGTTTACTGGTAAAATATCAGCCGGAATGAAACTATTTTGGCGGGATTCATCTGAATCCATTGGGTTGACAATGGCACGGTTTGTTGGTGATGAAATGGCGGATGTTCAAGCCCAGATGAGAACACGAGTTGGGGCTGCGACCGTAGGGGCATTTGCTGGTGCTGTTGGAGATGAGGGAGTTCCATTTCAGATGGGCGATGTATCACAAGTTTTAACCGAAGAACAAGTATTTGCTGGTGTACAGACCGCGTTGCAGGTGGATATTGGCACACGTGCCCAGCGTCGAAGCGCCATAATGGATTTATTACAGATGTTAAGTGAACAGGGGCGTATAGATAATGTTGATTTCAGAAACATTATAAATACTTTATTTGGGCGGATTAGACCGTTATCTGGGTCTTTATTTCAACCGGTAACGGATCAAGAATTATCAGAGATGATTAGTCCACGAGGGATTGCTAATCAATTAATACCTATGATAACGGCAGGACAGGCGGGAGATGTTGATCGAAGGGCTTCTGGGGTACAACTTAATGTTGACGGGCTTACAATAAATTTAGCACAATTTAGTGATATTGATGAATTGAAACGTGAAATAAAAAACAACATGGAAGAATTTACTGATAATGTATTAGTGCCTGAGATTGAACGAGCGATACAAGTGAACAATGCGGAGTCAGGACAATGAATTCTTCGATATATTCCAGCATAGCCAAAGCATTTACGATGACGATAATCAATCCGTGGGCTTATACGTGTACGGCTGAGATAATATTTCAGATGGGTGTAACAATAGCGGCGAAGGCGGCAGTTAATTTAACTGAAGCAATGTTTGAGATGATAGGTAGGTCTAACCCAAATGTAGGTGAGAGTAATTTATATGCTGAATTAACAGCCCAGGCGACACAGTTGGCTGAAATGTTGGTGGCTAAGTTGGCAATATCAAATTATTCAACCAAGTATTTTATGTTCAGGTTGAATCCAAACAAACTTGATAAATCTTTTTCGAAGGTACGTGATAACAAGATGACTGGGGCAGGCTTTGTACAGGATACACATGGTAATAATGGGATTATTTATACTTATAATGGGACGATGGGGTCAATGCGTCCGGCGTTTTCACCATTAAAGATGCCACAATTAACCCCGGCGTGGTATTACTTACAATTATTTGAGAAGTTCTTTTTAACGCATGACCAGGATTTGATATTCTTGTTAGATGATGAGGTTATTATTGGGAGATTTGATTCGTTCAGTTTTGGGTTAGATGCAAATGCTCCGTGGTTGATTAATTATAGGTTTCAGGCTACCATGTATCCGGAAACCAAGTATGGGCTGTTTGATGGTTATGTGGGGGCGGCTTTTAATAAGATCAAGCCTGACGTTGGGATACCTTTATTGAAGGATCCATTTAAAGGAGATAAACCGACGTCGTCTAATATAGATGTTTTTGAAGATACCTACGGCAAGAAACATGTCGAGGAGTTAAATAGGTTGCCGGGATTGTGAGTATAAATCACGAAGCTGAAGCACGGGTAACAGTGCTCTTAACAGATCCGGGGGACTTCTCCAAGAAGATTTTAAAGCAGATAACGACGTTTATACAGGTAACATCGTCGTTATCAATGGATGGTATTGGTACTGCAAATGTATCGTTTACAAATAAACGGTTATCGTTCTTTAATGGAATAAAGCAACCGGCGTGGGTACAGGAAGCTACTGAAGATTTGGAATTGTTAAAGGAGGCTGCGAAACTGTTTAAGGCTCAGACCAATGATATATTATCGCAGATACCGTTGAAGTATATTGAGCAAGGTAAGATGCTGTTGCCATTGATTAATCCTCAAGATTTGATTTGGATTGATTATCGGGGTAAGGATGGGGTTTGGTATCCGGGGTTTACTGGGGTTATAACTGGTTTTAGTGATAAGCATCGTGCGAAGAGTACACCACTATTTACTGTACAAGCGAAGGATTATCGGAGGTTATTGCAGACTACACCGATTGTTTATGGTTTAAACAATATATCTAATTTAGGAGATTTAGAGACTATTTTGACAGGTCTTCAGACAGGGACAGTATTATTAACTAACATATTTGCACGTAAAGAATCATCAACTATTGTGGGTATGGTACTTGATGTTATTAATCAGTTGTTAAATATACCTCCGAAGGATTTGAAATCGTTTTGGCGTTATCGTGGGGCAGAGAGAACGACTGGTAAGGTTGGAGTATCATCGCAGGAAAAGGATTTAGATTTATTTTCGGGGTCCCAAATAATTGCTGGTGAATTAACCAAAAGAAGTGAATCTATAGCGCCTTATACGTATAATAAAATAGAATTTGATGTTTGGGGTAAACGTAGAGATAATGATACAGTAGCTAATACTTATTATCGGAATCCGTTGGGTTGGGCGTTTCACGATAAAATTTTTAAGGATGGGCCGAGTGTATATCAGACGGTATTACGTAGTCAATTAGATTTGCTTACGATTGACCAAGATTCAGCATACAATGTATTAAACAAAGTAGCGCAATCAACATTCAGTTCAATTTATGTTGACCAAGCAGGTAATTTACGTTATGAGTATCCACGATATGAAACGATGCCCAGTTTAAGTGAAAAGCCGGATGCTTATGGAATGTTAGAAGGTGTTGTAGATAATGAAACCCCGTGGCATGGACGTAATTATTGGATAAGTTCTACTGACAGAAGTTTTCTTAATTACGATGGGGGGTTTAATGAAGGTGATATTGTAGCCACTCGTGTAGTTGCTCCACAACGGTTTGCTTTAGAATTTTTAAATTTGGAAAAGATTATTTTGGCAACGAAGTTTACGGGCTATGCAACATTGCCAGAATCTGATTTAATACGGTATGGTTTACGAGAAGCTAATTTGGCTCCATTTTTCGCAGAGACAACATTATCAAAGACTGTTTTAGATAAGTTTGCTGAGGCTGCATTAACATATTTGAATGTCAAAGGTCGTAGTTTTGTAGTAGTATTGAATCAGCGTCCTGATTTGATGTTGAATCGCAACTTAGTTTATATGGATCGGATGTTGGTTGGTTTAATTACTGATATATCAGATACATTTTCGCCGTCAACTGGTCATCAGCGTACATTGACATGTCGTTATATGCGGTATGTAGGTGAAAAGTTAACATTTCCTTGGAGGGATTTGTTACAACAGCCAATAGAAAACATGCCGGGTCCAGCTTCTGGGGATACTACGTGAATATCAAACCTAAAAAGTATCAAGGTTTAATACCAGGTACTGCAAACACCGATATTGCGATAATAACTGATGTACAAATTGTTAGTGATACTGATTTGGGGTTGAATGAGGCTGATATGCCATCTACAGAATTTGAGGATGTTGCGAAACGTTTTACAATATTATTAACTGTAAGATTATTAAGCCGTCCGGGGGAGATTAATAATGTACCTTTTTATATAAATACGGCTGGTGTAATGGGGTTTGGTGGGGGAATACCAACACCAGGACAGCAGGTAATAATAATTTATGTTGGGTCAAGGCGGGTGCCGATTGCCATTGGTGGTAGTTATACGTGGCGGACGTTTCGGAGATTGATTGCTAATGGTACATTACCGGAGTTGAAGCCTGGTGAGGTTTTATGGCAATCAGCGATTCGTGATAAACCGATGAGCTTCTTCGATGAGGGTTCGCCGGAAGAAGTAGATCCAGCAGTCATACGTGAATCATTAAAAGGGGCTCGGCTTTATCTTGATTACAAGGGTCGGTTAATATTAGAATCTCGGCATTATAGGGCAGAAGGTGATGATGGGGCATTTGTTCAATTAATACTTGGCAATCCGGCATCAGTTATAGATGACGAAGCCAATGATTTTAATGAAGAGGATTCCAGTAATGAAGCTTATATTGCATTACAATGTTTGGTGTCTGCACGTCCGGATACTGATCCTACATTTAAGTTTACGGTTACGCAGGATGGTAAGGTGGCTTTTGAATTTCCGAAGGCTTATTTTGGTCGTGCTCCGGGGGAAGAAGATAAACCTAAGACAACAGTAGAAGTAGATGTTGAGGGCAAACAGGTTATTATTGATGGAGATATTATTAAAGCTGGTCGGGATGCTACAGAATCGGCTGTGTTGGGTAATACGTTAAAGAGTTTGTTTGAGCAGTTGATTGATGCAATATTATTAATGAGTCAAGCGACAGCCGGTCCCGGTGGGCCGACTACGGGTCCCCCGTTGAATGCGTCAACATTTTTTAAGTTGAAAACAGACTTGATAACTATGTTGTCAAATACAAACCTTGTGGAGTGACGATGGCACTAAGTGCAAGTAAATTAGAAGGCAAAATCAAACCATCCATAAAGACGGCTTTTGAAAGGATAACGTTGATAAATATTGTACAAGCCAACTTTAAAAAAATACAAGGTAATAGGGTTGTTGACAATGAAGATGCTTTTAATACTTCGCAACGTAAAGCCATTGCGTTAGCTGAAACCATTGCAGATGCTTTTGCTAAAGACCTTGCGAAGGAAATTGTAAGTCATATAAAGACCGCCGATGTTACTTGTACTATTTTGCCAGGAACAATAAATGTTGTTGGATCTCCGTCGGCACAGGTTGGTCCTCCTGCACCCTTAAACATTTCTGGTCAGGTTAAATGAGCAATCTTCAGGATATTAAACTTGTTCCTCGTGATGTTTCGGATGCCAATTTTTCACCAGGTAAAATGACCGTTGATTTTGGTGATGATGGTAATCCGGTATTGATAGAGAGTACCGATGCTCTTGACCAGGATGTTATGAAGGCTATTTTCACTGGAGTGCAGCCCGATGGTTACGGAACGGTAATCAAAGCTGTTGTTGGGGATAAGAATTTGGGTGTAGTACAAGCGATGTTGACCTACACTGTTATAGGATCGTTGCAGAAGCTTATTAGCATTCACAATGATATTCATAATAGGTTTCCGATACAATTTCGTAGGCAGCGTATGTTGGGTAATTTAGAGTTTTTAAGGGTCAAAGAATTAACCATAACGTCGGTCTTGGTGCAGGCTGATTTCAGGACACAGGCAATAGACCAGCGTAGTTTGGAATTTCCGGTACAAAGTAAGGATTAAATATGTCCATTCCAATTAAAACACGAGATGAAATACTTAGAGAATTACGTTCCAGTATTGAAGGATTGGGAACTAATCTCAATTTGGCAGATCATTCAGTGCCTTATGATATAAGTTTGTTTCCTGCATCGGTATTGGGGGAGGAGTTATGGTTACTGGCAGATTTTGTTAGCCGTGTGCGGAGTACGGTTGATATTATAGCTATGATTGGGGATACTGATTACAAGTTGAAGCTTATGGCATTGTTTCAATATGATCGTATTGACCAAGTTGAAGATTTAATATCTGATTTATTAGATGCTTTGGTTGGTAATTGGAATGTAACCCGTAATGTAGCACGAAAAGCACGTGTGCCGGTCAGGTTTTATTCATCTTCAAATTCGGTGGTAACAGTAGTACATGGTGCACGGGTATCAACCAGGGGTCAGAATCAGGTAGTATTTAAGGTATTGGGTGGAGTTACAAATGGTACGCCTACTTATGATTCTGATCGAAACTTATATTATATAGAGCTAATGTGCGAGGCTGAGATTGCAGGGGTTAATGGTAACGTTGGGGCGGGTACAATATCGGTAAAGGTTGATAATATAAGTGGGGTAGTTCAGGTACGCAATCCGATAGCATCGTTTAATGGATCGGATGCAGAGAGTGATTTAGATTTGGCTACTCGTGCCCCCACGGCATGGTCAGCTTGGAGTTTAGATACTGTTGGGGGTATAGAGGCTTTTTTTAAGGGGCAGCCCAGTGTAGATGATGCTTATGTGGCTAAACCAGGTAATCCTTTGGTTGGTAGGAATCCAAGAGGGGCTCCGGTCGATATTTTTGTATCTCAGGATTCTGATTCTGTGGTGAATACCGATGTATTTATAAGTAGCCGATCAATGCCAGTTGTTGGGAATGAACAAGCATTATTACAGGATTTGTTTGCACAGAATAATAGTCTCAGCACTACTGCAGCGTTGTACACATTTCCGCCGACTACATCGGCAACGATTGTTTATTATCCAAATATTCAACCGGTGCTATCGGTATTATCTGTATCAGGTACAACGTCAGGTAATATAACTTTTACAATTCATTTAGATACAACGCATGGATTTTCAGGATCAACCAGGTCACGAACGTACATAGAGATGACAATTCCGGGGGGAGCTACGATAAGTGAGACAATATCAATACAATATACTTATGATGCGTCAATGGTTGCTTTACAGAATACCATAGACATGCCGGAGAACAATCTCATATCTCAGGATTTATTGGTACGTGCAGGTAAGGAAGTATCAGTAAATATTACTGGTGAAACAGTGGTATTTCAAGGCTATACAGCTTCTGGGGTACAAGCAACGATTGTATCGAATTTAACAAAACTTTTGGGTAGTGGTAAGGCATCAACCGGTAAGATTTACAGTCGTTATCGTTTAGGGCAACGTGTGGATTATTCGGATTTATTAGCTGTTGCTTTAGCTGTTGAAGGGGTTGACCGTATAGATACTTGGATAGTTGAAATTCACGGAACATCCTTTACATCAACATACTTATTTATAAATAGTGAATATGCAAGAATTGGGACTGTAACTTGGCTTTAATTTTATATATAAGTGGATCACCTTTATCAAGTGCTGGTGATAAGGTACATCGTCGGTACAAAGGGCGGATAGTTGATAAAAATGTTTACGATACATCCGATGGGTGTTATCCGGCGGTTACATCTGCATATACATTTGCTATAACCGGTGCGTCAGATTCTTCGGTAGTGATTGTCGCGCATAATGGGCAGGATGTTCAAAGTCTTAATGGTAAAACTTCTTATACTTTTAAGCTAACGCCTATATTAGGACGTAATAGTGTACAAGCACGTCAAGGGTCAGTAAAATCTAATGAAATTGGATTTACAACTGATAATTTACAAACGTTGATCTTTCCTTTACCAAAAGTATTGCGGGATCGTGAGGATGAGGTACGACAGGCTTGGGCTAATGGTTATTTATCCACGGGGGTTGTACAATCAGCAAACAGTGTTAATTTAATACCGTCAATGAAAGCCCTTGTAGATACGTGGGGTGAATGGTTAAGTGCTCCTCGGATATCGGGTTATACCGAGACCCAATATTTAGCTGCGTTGAATGCTTTGCTTGGTATTTACCAGCGTGGTGCTACAATGCAGAGTATGGCTGATATTGGTATAATGGTTGGGGATACTGAAGAGACTGGTTCAACAGTATTCAGATTGTTTGATTTAGTTGGTACAATTGGATCAAGACAGCCGTTGGTTTATGGGACTGGGGCTACAGGGGCTACAGTTTATGCCGGGAAGGTGTTTGTAGATAATCGGATGTATAATGTACCGTTTACTGGTAATATAGTGATTTCAGGCTTATCTTCAGTGTCAGATGTTGCGGCAAAAAGAGGTGAATTATTTGTTATTGTTGATCCGTCAGTTGGGGGTTTAAATTCATCAGGAACTGTAACGCCGACAATTACAACCGGTGAACCGAAGACGGTACAAACTGATTATATTGATTATATAACCACAGGAAGGGTTATAAACGATCCGTACGGCGAAGTTACTGGCATGGACGATGGAAAGTACCTTGTACTTGAAAGGGCTCCCACAAGGCTTATAAATGTATCTGGATCACCTTACAATTTATCGGGCAGTAGTCGAATTGTAGAAGATTATCGGGATCGTAAAACTGCTGTAATTGATTTGGGTACGCGGTTGGATGCGACCACTTTCATAACTGGAACTGATATAGCAATTGTTTATCAAGCGATTCGAAGGGATATAAAGGTATTGGCAAGGATTGTTGGTACGTTAGCGACCTCGTCTAACACAATGATACTTATTACTGATATTCGGAATTCAAGTCGACCGGGGCATGGGGCATTAAATGTACCATCGGGAAGGTTTAAGCGGACTGCATCAATCTTTCTCAAGCGACCGGATGCTGAGGGATTACATACATTATCAGAGAAGGATTTTGCTAATCGGGTTTTACAAAAGATTGTACCGGTTGGGTCGCAGAGCTTTCTTTACTTTAATCGAACACCATTTATTGATCCATTTTTCTTAGATACTTTATATGGACATAAAATTAGCTTTTGGCTACGGGCAAGGTCGTTGACTGGTGAAACTCATGGACAGACTATTGATGATTGGGTGAGTGAATTTAAAGTAGTTACAGGTAGTTCAGTAGGTGCTATGAAACCAACTTATCTAACAGGTGGAACGCCTGGGGGGCAATCGGTAGTTAGATTTGGGGATTTGAATGGAACAAGCCCCGCGGTGATGGAATTTTCAGATAAATCAATGGTAAGAGCTTTGGATGGATTTACTTTATTTGCATTAGTAAAAAATAATTATTATGATAATGTTCATTTACAGACAGTTTTTAGTGGTAACACCTATACTAAAGCAACTACTCGTATAGCATTGGATCGAGTGCCAAATGGTCGTAAAGGTATTCAGGCACGTACAAGACGTTTTAGCATTGATGCTTTAACAACTGTACAAAGTACCAATGTAAAAGAACCAAATAAATTTTCGGTGGATTGTGCTGTTTATGATTATCAGAATGGGGTAATAAAATTATATCAAGATGGGATTTTAATAAAACAAGGGGCATTAGCTTCATCAGGAAAGTCGTCAAATACGGATTCAGATTGGATAACTATAAGTTCCAGTGGTGTGACTGAAGCTTTTTATGGTGATATTGCCGAATTGCTTGCTTTTAAGTCTGCTGTTCCAGCTAATTTTGTTAAAGAAGTTTCAAACTTTTTACATAGGGTGAACTTAGTTCCAAGTTTGGATATCTACCATACAAGGGACTACGAATTTTACGGGGAGATCAAATGATTAAGGTTTTGTTTCCTGATGGTGTTGAGGTGTTTTCCGATGATTTAGCGGCTATTGAAAATTATCGGGAGGCTGAAACCGAGCGTCGTTGGAATCATATAGTTGAAACGCCTGGTATTGTAACAAAGCGTTTTGATGATAACATACTAACAGTTTCAACTGGGGCTTCTTCTGGGGTTATTGCGGTGGGTGCTGGAGGAGCTTATGTACCAAGTGGTGAATATATTTACTGTTCTGGGGCATCTTTAACTGGTTTAGATGATGGGGATATGTTTACTGTAGGTATAACCTATGTAGCTATTCAACATTCTGCTGAAACTGGTAATACTCGTCCATATCAGATTAATGGTGTGGATATGTTACCAACACGAGAATCAAATGCTCAAGGTACGACTGGGCAATCAGCTTGTATAGCCCTTAAGAACGCTGCAACTGGAGCAAACTATGTGGTTATATCAAAGGTGACCAGTATTAGTGCAGGGGGTGATGTTGTTTTGGATACGGGTGTTACCTATCGTCAGGTTTATAAAGTACCATTGGTGACATTACCAACAGCTCCACCTTCATTATCGGTGGCTACGGGTCCGGAGGAAGATTTTATTCATAGTGGGCGGTCGGTTGTTAAGAGAACTGAAAGTACGTTGGGGTATGTTCGTTTGGCTTGGGGTAGATCAACACATTTGGATGGTATTTTAGGTTATCATGCACAATTAACTGTGTTGAATAATAATGATACTGAAAATACAGGTAAGACGATGACCAAAACCCTTTGGATTGGTGGTGGTCTTGGTCCAGTTTATACTGGTATAACATTTCATAATTTGACTCCTGGAGTTAAGGTAATACCAAAGGTTCGGGCTATATCAAATGCAAGTATTCCGGTGATGAGTACGGCGACGACCGGCACAGCATTATACATTGGGGCGATTTCCAGTGGGTCAATGCCTGCCGTTAGTATAACACAACGGGTGGGTGGTTTAGATATTGCGTGGGATATTGATAGTGCAGGTACTGGTACAACAGGGGCAACATTTTTTGAAGTGTTTGCATCTGAAAATGTACGTACAACTGGTGCGACAATTAATTACAATGATTTGGTTTACCGTGGTTATGGTGGGAAGGCATGGGTGCCTGGAGATAAGGGTGATATAATGTATATAAAGGTTCGTGGGATTGATTATTCGGGGCAGCTTACAGGTAATTATCAAATATCTAAGACAGAATTGTTAGGTCCGTCAGCTCCAACATCTCCGGTTAATGTTCGTTTAACATCATTATCACCATCAAAAGTGTTTATAGGTGAGGTATCCCAAGCGTGGCAAGATAGTCATTTTTCAAATGAAAATCGGGGGGGTACTTTTAGTGAAAATGCCATAGTTCTTTGGCAATGGAATTGGAGTGCATTAGAAGGGGCTGGTGGTGATGCTAAATTGGATGTTACCAATTTATCTGGTGTCACATTAAATCAACTTACAGGATTGCGTCTATATCTTAATACTAATTCAACCGATTACATCATTACAGGTAATGCAGCATCGGTAGCGTCAGATACCACAATTTATGTATCAAGTTTGTTGGGTGTTGGGGTTGATCTTACTGGTGAAAACCCTGATTCAACTGATCCAGCAGTTGTGCATTGCGACGCTGACCGATATGACATTGAATTTAAGCAATTTACTGATGAGGGTTCGCCGGTTGAGATAGTTGAGAATCGTCAGCAAGCTCAAATAACACAGAGGGGTTCGTTACCAGCACGTCAGCAAATTAAACGACCGTTACCTATAGGATCACGGTGGAAATGTGCTGTACGTGCTTTTAACAAAGGGTCGTTGACACCATCAGTTGTGGCTGAATCTGCTCTAACACGGGTGGAGTTGCCGGCGTTAGCTGCTTGGAATACTGGTGCAACGTTATCAGCGGTTGGAACGGCATTTGGTTTTAGAGTAACGATAGGCCCTGATAATGTAATCAGTCAATTATCGGGGTTGGAATTTGCGCATAAAGAAGGTTCATCAGGGTTAACATTTACCAATTTAAATCATCATGTCAGTAGTTTTGGGCAGGTAAACGAAATCAATATAGAGATTGAACAGGCGGGTACATATCAAGTTGGGGTACGACCTCTACAAAGTGCACAAGTTGTCGGTAATGCCAAAACCGCAATAGTTCCTGCTGGTGGCGGTGGTTATTTACCAAACGAAAAGACTCTACTTACTACATCGGTTAATTTAGTACCGTTAAATCAACAATTAAATTGGGATACTGGCAATACTTTAGTACACATTAGTGGGGAAGCTGGGGTGATTATTAGTGCACAAAAGCCAGCCACAAATGTTGAGGGTAGATTTTTTAGGGTATCAACTGGGGTAAACAATTATATTTTTTATGTACAAGATCATAAGTACACTCTTACTGGGACGCTTGAAAGCTTTTTATTGCTACGTGAAATAACCAATTACGGTACACCACAATCTACGTTATTCAAAGGTTATTGGATGGCAAGTGGGCAGACCGCCTATTTTCAAGGCGATGGCACGACTGGGGCAACCAATGCAATAACGAGGCAGATAACCGCTGTATCAGTAATGAACGAAATCAAGATTACTCGTTTAATTTTTCAGAGTGATTATACTGATGGTAGTGATATAACTCCGGGCATTATTCGTGTATATCAGGAGTCGTATTCTCAAGGAGCTGCATCAATTGAGGTAAATGCTTATGGGCAAACTATTGTAAATGATGTGGATTTGGACATTTTACAAAGTCGAGGGGCATTAACTTTAAAGGTTGATGCTTATGATCCGACTGCGGCTTCAGCAAATAATAAAATACTTCGAGGTACTTTGATAATTATGTATCGTGATATTGCAATAGCGAAACCGGTACAAACTTTTTTTACACCTTAAAGGTAGTGGATTATAGGTATATCATCATAGGGAATAATGAATGGCATATATAGAATCACAGGCTGTTTTAAAAGGTGTACCACGTCCTGGTGTGCGTGCACATTTGTATGCTCGTAACGAAACTGGTGTACGTACTGGTTCACTTTTAAATACTGAAGTAACTGGACAGGGCACTGGTGGGAAGAATCGTCAAACAATTTTTTCAAGGGGACGTTTTTACTTTGAGAGCTTGACAACTGGAAATTATATTGTATATTTACAAGGAGGGGGATTTGATGGAGTTGGCAATCCCGCCCATAGGATGTCCTTTGATATTGTTGATCCTGATCAAGTACCAAGTACTGCGTTAATGTTTGTTGATGGTCAGCTTTATCTTTTTGGTAATCAATCGTCGGCAACAACGTTATCTTATGTTGCTAATTTGGTAAGCAAGCCGGCTGAATTAGCTGCTATTAACGCTGGGGAGGGTGCAAAGTTAGCTGGGATTGAAGCTGGGGCTGATGTATCGGCGGGTCGTCAAATATGGACTGAATCTGCATCTGGTGCTAAAGATGGGGATACCCCGGCAGAAGCTGAATTCAAAGAATACAGTAATGAAACCGATGCCTTTTATAGAGTACACAGATTTTACTATACGGCTGGTCGGAAGGAAGTAACGTTGCGATTGAAATATGAAGGTTATGTTGATACTGCTGGTGCTACAACTTGTAAAGCTAAATTAGATTTAAGGGATTTTGTTGGAACATCATCTTTAGTAAGCGCAGAAATAACACTTATAAATGAAGCGTATGCTGAAAAAACAATTACTTTAGATATATCTGCGGTTCCTCCAGCAGAAAACACAACTTATCAAGTTTGGATTTCAATACAGGGAGAATCTGATTCAATAAAGTGTTACATGAAGGGGGGTGCGTGTGATGCTTTGAGATCATAACCAATTGAAAAATTACAATGTACTTCTTATCCTCACAACCCATATCTTTTAGTAATCCCACTGAAGAACGGGAGTTAGTTTGTGCAGCCCAGGGCGGTAGTATTGATTCTCGTAACATATTATTAGTATCTCTACTTCCAATGGTTATTCGGTTAGTTGAGCGGATGGTTGGCGCAAAGCATCCGTATTTTGAGGATTACATTCAAGAAGGTGTGTTAGGCAATATGGTTGGTATTAAGAAGTTTAATTTAGATAAATTTGAAAATCGTTATTATAGTTATGGCTACTGGTGGATACGGCATTTCATTGATAATGAGCATAAGGCTGATCAGTTATGGAGCAACAACGTTGCGGTGGATTTAAAGAGCTTTTCTGTGGGAGATGCGTATAATTTAGCTGATTTTGATAGTCCACCAGAGATTCCTCTTGATTCTGATGCTTTTAATAGTTATATTATAGAAGACATTAATTTTATTCAGCCGATAGTTGGTAAGGATGACTTATTTGACCAATTCAGATTTGGGGGTTTAACTTGTCATTATGACTTGTTGACTGAGATGTTAAATTTAGTGGATGGTGAAGTAAATAGGAAACAACGTAAGGTGCTTCGTTTATATTACCATGAGGGTTGGACGTTTCGTGCTATTGGGGAGGAGATGGGTTTCAGTCAACGTTGGGTTATGGAATTGAGAAATATGGCGTTGACAAAATTAAAAAGTAAAGTGGATCAATTAAGTGGTTGAAAGTGGCGAAGTTGCTTGTTTATAGAAACCGTGTTCATCTTAAAGCTCCTAACGGTTTAACGACAGTTCAAAAGCGTAATCGTAATGCGATAGCTCAATCGTTATCGTACAAGAAGGATGATTATGTTTTTGCTACCAGTTATAAGGCTGGGCGTTGGGATGGCACATTCAATACATATTATCGTAAGCCTGTACGGGTTATTGATCCCAAGACAGGTAAAGAGAAGAATTCTTATCCTGGTGATGGTGATTCGTTTTCTACTGGATTATTACAACGGGTAATTGGTGCTTGGGATCGACTTGATGGAATTGAGATTGTTGATTTGCGGGAATTGCCCGATTACTTGTTAGATACTGGTCGTCCAATTTATCAGGGTTTACGAGGTTATCAGAAGAAGGCAGTTCGGGCGTTGCTTGAGAATACTAAGTGTGGGTTACGATTTCCTCGTGGTATTATATGGTTACCGCCACGTACTGGGAAGACCAGGATTGCCGGGGCTATATTGGATCAGCTTCATAAACATCGTCCGGCGGTGTTTGTTGTTGAGCGGGTTGATTTGGCACGGCAGACTGTAGAGGCGTTAGAAGCCCTTTTAAGTGACCGTGTGGGTTTAGTAGGTGATGGGGTAGTAGATATCCAACCTATAACAGTTTTAACGATACAGAGCCTTTGTGCGGCTTTTTCAATTAAATTTAAGCCTGGTCGGTTTGAGGATGTTGAACAGCGGTTAAAAAATTATAAGGCAGTTCAGGAGCTGGTTAAGGGGTGTGAGATATTTATAACAGATGAATCTCATCATTCGGCGGCTGATTCATATAAAAAAGCTGCCCAACGTGCTTCTAATGCTTGGTGTGTTTTTGGTTTATCGGGTACTCCATGGATGGATGATGGTTCGGATATTTTGTTGGAGAACACTATTGGTCCAGTTTTGTTTCATCGGGATTATACATATATGATTCGTAAGGGTTTTTTAACCCCGTTGACTGTTAGATTTTATTGTTTACCCCATGTTGCATTATACGGGGGTAGTTATCAGGCTGTTTACAAGCAGGCGGTTAGCAATAATATTGTTAAGAATTGGGTTATTGAGCAGGTGGCAAAGAAGGCTATTGCACGGGGCAAATCGGTTGCCATTCTTACTACACAAATCCAACATACTCGTGATTTGGCTAAACGGATACCGGGGGCGGTTTCAATAACTGGTCAAGAACGGGGGTTGGCTCGTCAGGATGTTTACAAGCGGTTGGCAGTTAAGGATTTGATGTGTGTTGTTAGTAATTGTTTCAATGAGGGAATAGATGTTCCTTCGTTGGATGTTGCGATTAATGCTGATGGTGGAATTGATAGTCGGCGGATCTTTCAGCGGTTACGGGTAATGACCCCGTTTCCGGGTAAGAAGCGGGGGGTGTTTGTTGATTTCAGTCATTTAGAGAAGTATCTCAAAAAACATTCAAAGCGTCGATTATTGTTTTATGAAGGGGTTATGGCGTTTGACGTTCAGGTTCGGGATATTCAGGATAAGCTTAAAGAGCAATTCAAGGATAAAGTGGCATTTGGGTAATGAATACTTTAACACAAGCTGACCGTGAATTAATATATACGTGGTCTCAAGAAGCCCCTGATATGTTTATGCAGGCAATCATAATTGAAATCCGTAGATTTAGGGGCACATATAAAATTAGCCCTAAGAAGTTGATTGATAAAATTTATATCTCAAGATGTTCAGAAAGGATAAGAAGTCAACTTGAAATGGTCATTGGCGGGTGGTCATACATAGAAAGTATCAAAGCAATGGGAAATATAAAAGAGATTGTATTTGGGGGTCCTCCTCCTGAACAATTTTGTTATCTAAAAATGTTTAGACTTGAAATTACACCAAAGAGTCGTACGGTAGAAATAAAGTATTAATTCAAACATAAAGTGGCATAAAAGAGGGTTTTTAAAATGGAAGTAACAATTGATGGGGTTCGCTACACACCGATGGGTAATATTATTACACCGGTTGATTTCCCTAAATTAGAATCACCCTTTGTAAGGGATCAAGCTTCTGACTACAAAGTCAGGAATGAGATTGCAGAAGGGTACGAATGGGTTTTTGAGGATGATGATGTTATATGCACTGAAAAGATCAATGGTGCAGGTGTTTCTATTGTAATTCAGGATGGTCAGCTAATTTCTTTGTGGAATCGAAACAACTCTGTTCCCATTGGAACGCTTGTAACAAATCATCATCTTATGGGTGTTCGAAATGCCTATATGAAGAAACGAATCGATCTTTCGCAGGACGGTCAGGTGTTTGGTGAATTGATGGGACCATCAATCCAGGGCAATTTTCTGTGTTTGGATGAGCAATTATGGTTTCCCTTTGAATACTTAAGAAGAAAATTCTCTTATAAATCTTGGGGAAATACCCGAAAGATTTTGATTCTATAAATAATTGGCTTAAGAATGGCATTTTTAGTTTAGCATACGCTCGTTACCAAGGATCAAAAGTAAAGCCCGAAGGCATAGTTTTTTATCAGCCTTCAACTGGAAACATGGCAAAATTACGTCGTGATATGTTTGACTGGTTTAAAAAGGAGAAGATTTCAAATGGATAAATTGACTATTAACCGAATAATCGTTCTTGCTTTTACGTATGCAATCATACTGTTAGTTATTCCACATATTTTAATCAAGATAGTTGCCCTAACCATTATAATATTTGTAATGGTTATTGCACTTATAAAATGGTTTCAGTTTTGGGTGGAGATGAGAAAATACGATAAAATTGCGGATGATTGATGAGTGTAATGAATAACAAGAACAGACGTTATCTGGTGCTCAAACATTTAGGCGGGTCGGTTTGGTCGCCGATACATAATGCTGATTTGAATTATTTATTTAGTGGTACAGCGAGGAGGGTCAGTAGCGAGCGGGCTAAGGTGTTGGCTGATTTACGTCGTAGGGGGTTTGTTAGTAAAATTGGGCATCGGTTTTGGGAGATTACCAAAGCTGGTTTGGAACATCTAAAACAACAGGAGGATTCGTGATGAGTGATAAACCGAAGACTGAACAGGAGATACATGAACATGAGAAATCCATAATGGAAACAGCCGGTCATCTTGGCTGTCCTCATGTCATTATGGTTGAACGAGACGATTGCATTGAACCATATTTCATACCCATAGGGGCTATTACTTATATCACTGATGCAGTATCTTTGATTGAACATTATATAAAGGAAATGGAAATAGTTGAGGTTAGACGTACAGTCCTTTTAGAACAATTGTCTGGGTGTACGTTTAGCATACCTGATTTGGATCTTGATTTAAAAGCTAAAGGTATAAATTTAAGTTTTAAATTGGTGCCGGTGCCGGATATAAAACACGAGTGCATGAAAAACCCTGGTTACAAATATTTGGAACATTTTGTAGCCCAACATATGAGTGAGGATTCACTATGGGCGTTTACGATTGGATCAAAACAAGCAAACGGTTGTTTCAGCTTTTTTAGTAAAGTACATGCTCCAAAGCATCCTGAAGGTTTAATCAATATTTTAACTGCCACTATTAAATCAATAGCCGATCAAAAGCATGTGACAACTGATAATCTTCTTGATGCGATTCGTCACACCCTTTTACGAGTAAAGACTGTTGAACAATCGAAAGAAATCATTCATTGACTTGACATCTTATACAAATAAGCTTATATTTAATAAAACGATTTGTTGTTGGAGGATATTATGAATAAAGATCGGTTAGCGAATATTAAGGGAATCACCGTACATGACATTTGTTTTGGGTTGGGTTGCGATGAATGCAACAATACTGGTACGAACTATCAGCTAAGCGTGTCGGATTGGATTCGGTTACGGGATGAATTATTAAGTGAAGTTAGTCGGTTGGTTGGCGAATTACAGGTTGTTACCAATTTCAAAGCAGATGCTGATCATATCAATCGGTTGTCTGATCCCCTTCGGGGTTACATCTATGATTTAGAAACGCTATGTGATCCTGCGGGGTTGGTACAAGAAAATGCAATGCTTCGGGATCAGAATAAGGAGTTGTTGGTTCATATGTCGGCATAAGGTTTTTAAGTGGGGTTATAAGTGAAACATTTGATATTTGCTGGTGTCATTTTTATTATTGTACTGCTACTGTTTTGAGGGTACAAATGGGATCGGAGGTTTAAGCCACCAGACGTTTTGCACACAAAAACCAAATAAACAATATGGGGTTAAAAATGAAGTCCATTTTATTAACTTTGTTACTGTTTGTACTGATAGCGTTTTTCATTTATATTGCTACAGATGCCAAATGGTACGTGTACGTTCCTATATTTATTGGGGTATTTTTCACAACGAGGATCCCCCTTCTAATTGGTGGGATAATCTTTGCATTGATACCAAACCCACAAAACACCCGTTATAAACAGTACATAGATAATCTTCGGAAGGATCTTGCAGATAACCCACCCCTAACAAACATTCCCGATGCCGCCGGTGATCGGTGGGTTCTTGCTCGTCCGATCCCTTACTACTGTTTCAAGTACCGGTTACGTCAGGCGTGGGATGTCCTCCGGTATAAAGCTGATGCGTTTTACTATCATGAACAATAAAATTTAAGTGGGGTAAAAGGAGATGAACAGCTTAAAAATCAAACCCGACAAGTTTGTTGCGCTGGGCAAGGATTCCATACAACAGGCTGTAAAAGACATTGAGAAAGAACAAAACACTTGGTGTTTGTTTTGGTCAGTAATACTTTTGGTAGCTATAGTTGTAATAGGTGTGCTATGAATAACATTTTTGATTGGAAACCTGATTTAGATCTTCCCAAGCAAACAAGTGGGATTGAACATCAAGGACGTTTACATCATTATAAATTTAGGATGATGGAACAGCGGTACTTTCCGTTGTTATGTATGTCTATCCCTAATTATAAACCAAGAGTATCACCACTAAAAGAACTCGGTTGGGATGCGTGTTTGGTAATTGCGGCGCAGTTCTCCTGTTACTTTGGTATTGAACAACCAATAATGTTTTATGATGGTAATAACGGTAATGTCGGTGCTTCTTATAATTGGAAAACTAAGAGGTTGATAATGCACCACCTTACGTTAATAAATATAATTCACGAGCTTGTACATCACTTGTCCTCTTACAGAAATCGCATAAAAACATTTGAAGATAGTGTTACACATAGAACCTCATTCATGGTAACAGCCATTGAAGTCATGCCTTGGTTACCAAAATTGAAAGAAATAATTGATGTATATGAGAACGAACTACTAATGGTTTTTCTCAATACATTTCTTTATGATATATTTGGAAATCCCAGCGACAATAAATTGAAGTCTGGGATTAAGAAAAAGAGTTGGCTTAACAAACTGTGATTAAAATGAAAATCAAAACATCTGGTTGTATTGCTATTGGTGTAACAGTTGTTGGGTGTTGTTTTGTTATTTTTCAATCAAACATCCCCGAAGGCTCTTTGGATTTTATTGTAGGTGGATACCTAATAGCCGCTGTAGTTGCCTATATCACCAGTGAATAAAACAACAATCAAACGATAAGGTTTTATAATGTTAAAGTTTTTCAAAAACACACCGACCGCATGGAAACTCAATCGGCTTGGTTTTGTTTTCCTGTTTATAGGTATAGGTTTATCCGATATTTTCTGTGTTTGTGTTGCTATTGTTGGATTATCATTATTTACCGCTATAGCAATAGCTATTTTAGTTTATAAACCAGATTCAAGATTAATAATACATCTGCCACTTGACAAAGCCGATTCCTTAGCTTATATTGTTGATTGCGTGGATTAACGATATATGATTATTATTCCTGAAAACTTTTGCAGACAACGGGTAGAATAACCGTTAAGGCAACCCCCAGTCATATTGTTAATTCGCGCAGGGATGATAATTTTGGCTGGGGGTGCTTGTTTTGAGAGGTTGGTATGAGCATCAAAATGATGTCCCTTGTTTGGGATCAAGATTTACCATCTCACCTAAAACTTGTTTTATTAGCTTTGGCTGATCACAGTGATGATGATGGTGAATGTTACCCAGGTATAAAACATCTCGGAAAGAAATGTGGATTGAATAAAAGTACAATTTCAAGACATGTTAATAAATTAAAGGATTTGGGGTTGCTTGAAATTACAGTATCCTATCGAAAGAATGGTTCAAGAAAAAGTAATATTTTTAAGGTTGCCCCCCGTTGCACCAGTGCAACCCCCGTTGCACCAGTGCGTATACTTGAACCTATTAATAATACTATTCATTCTTCTGTATTAAATAAAAAGAATAGTAATAAGTATTTGGTGGAGAAATGCACACGTGCAACCAAAAACATATCACTTGATAAAAACACACCTGATAGTAGTGATAGTTTCTCTAAAGATGCAATTGATATTGGAACAACTTTTTATACGTTTTCAAGAAAGGAATTTAAAGGTATTGGGATTACAAAAGTTCAGCAGATTAAAATAGCTGAAAAGTTAATTAATAAATATGGACTTGATGAGATTAAGTTGGCAGTAAAAAGAGTAATAAAACATGAAGTATATTTTTGGAATAATATACGTTCTTTAAACAAGTTTGAAAAAAAGTCTAAGGGGTTTGAAAGGTTTTGGATTTTTGAGTTATTGGATGATAAATACATATCCAGCAAGAAAGCAACAGATGCTGATCGGGTTGATAGTTTGAGAATGGAAGCGGCACGTAAAAAATTTAGGGAGGCATGATGGATCAGGATCAAGCAAAGCTAATTGGTTTACCCAATAAGGGAAACGATTATAACATCAAGAATTTTAAAGAGCGGTATAATAGCATTATTGATGTCAAAAAGGTACTCAAGGCTATAAAGTTGGTTGTTGTGGGACGCAGGAATGTGCTTATAAAAGGTGGTAAAGGTGCAAGTAGATCACATTTGGGAGTAGGAATATTAAAGGCAATGCTAAAGACGGATAGTTACTTGAATGTGAATGGTGATGTCGTTCCAGAAAGGGTACGTTACATTCGGGCTGACAAGTTCGTAACTGCGTTAAACAATTCTGTAACAAGTGAGCGGAAGTTAATGTGGGATAATCTTTTAATAGCCTTTGATGATGGGAGTGGGTTGGTAAAGACAATAATGATTGACAGTTTGGGTACAGAATTTGGTCGGGACGCGGAAAACCATATGAAATTAATAATTCGTAATTGTGAAGCCGAAGGGGTTCAGTTGATTGCTACGACAAGTTTGACATTGGATGCGTTGGAAGAACGTTATGGTGAAGAAGTATCTTGTTTGCTGTTGGAAGGCAATATTATCAATTTAAGAGAAAGAACTAAATGAGAGAACGACTATCAAAACGAAACAACATTCGATCATCCTTCACTGGAGTTTTTGAAAGATTTGGGTTGTATTGTTGCTTAACGGGGGAGAATGTATTAAATTAGAAGGTGAGGTTTTTGATGGATGATCCGAGGGTAGTTAAACAAATTAGGCTGGATCGGGCTGAATTGCTTAATACAGTAGTTGGTATGTCCCAATTGGATGCTTACAAATTTATTGATAAACATGCTGGGTTTTATTGTCGGGTGATGAAGGTTGATAGTAAATTCAGTGTGGGTATTACTAATATTAATATGAATCGGGTAAATCTTCATATTATTTCTGGGGTAGTGACGAAAGCTTACTTTGGATAACCGTTTACAGGGCTTCTAAGGCGTTTCAAGTGGATAGGGTAAATAGAATACCAAGTGTGTTTAAAATGGCGACGTGGGCAACCGGGGCGGTGTGTTGGTTAAATTAAGGGGATATTGGTGAGGGCAGTTAAGCGGCTACCTCGTTTTGGGGATTTTGAGCTTGACCATGTTTACTGTGTTGAGTGTTTATCTACGATGCGGACGTTCCCAGATAACTATTTTGATCTTGTTTTGACTGATCCTCCTTATGGGCTTAATGTGGGGAAGACAGGTAAATATGGTTGGGATGGAGCTGCGCAGGTAACAGATTATGGGGTGAGTGAATGGGACGTTAAGCCGATGAGTCACGAACAGTTTATAGAAATACAACGAATAAGTAAGAATCAGATAATATTTGGTGGTAATTACTTTGGGCTACCGGCATCTTCTTGTTGGGTTGTTTGGGATAAGGACATGGAGACCAGTCCTTTTGCGGATTGTGAATTAATATGGACAAGTTTTACGACGGCTGTTAGGAAGATACGTTGGCGTTGGGCTGGTATGTTGCAGGAACACGCTGGTCAATTCAAAGAGAAGCGTTATCATATTATTCAAAAACCATTAGGGGTAATGAAATGGATAATTGAGAAGTACAGTAAGGTTGGTGATACAATTCTTGATCCATTTTGTGGTTCGGGTACGACGTTGGTAGCTGCACGAGAATTGGGTCATCCTTTTATGGGGTTTGATTTGGTTGAACATTACGTGGATATTAGTAGAATGCGGTTGGCTAAGGCCACCGGCGCAAGTAAGGATGAACGGGTTGGGTCAGGTTTACCATTAACGTTTGGGGATTTGATGGAGGATAAATGAAACCAAAAAAGCTGGAAGTGGTTTGTTTATGTGGATCAACCAAATTCAAAAAGGATTTTATAAGGGTAAATTTTGAATTTACAATGTTGGGAAAAATAGTTCTATCTGTTGGTTGGTTCTCTCATTCTGATTCTGAGATATACTACCCAACAGAAGATGAGAAAAAGGCTTTGGACGAACTTCATTTTAGAAAGATAGATATTGCTGATAGAATACATGTTCTTAATATTGGTGGATATATTGGTGAATCTACTCACAATGAAATTTAGTATGCAAAATTGCACGGAAAGTTAATTACCTTTGAAGAGGATTAGTGGCAGACCATTACAAATATCCAGTAAAATCAAAGCAGGCTGAGCGGGTAATCATTCAGCAGGGTTTATCTGACGAGGTATATTTTCTTGATATGTTACAACTATCTGAGCAGGCGTTCCCGTCGTTCAGGCTTTTGTATAATCAATTATCGGAATTTTGGCAGGAGACCAATACAACCCCGGATGTTGAATCATTTAAGACTTGGTGTCATAATCCAGATGCTTTGGATCAGTTAAGGGGATTAGGGAAGAGTAAAGAAACCCAAAAGAAGAAACATCTCTTTTATATAAACACGCTCCGCCATGCTATGATTGGGCAGGGAATGCTTGACATGGCTGGTTATTTAGCTGATAATGTTGGCAAGAAGTATTCTCATCCAAAGTTACTACAATCTGCTATAGCACGATTAACCGAACTGGTAACTTTCAGTAGTGATCAGGCGATGACTTCAAGGGGGTTAATATGGGAGACTGCCCCTCATCGTTGGGATAATTTTGAGTTATGTAATAAAAACCCAGATTTATTAAGAGGGATCCCTTTTGGTATCAAGGAATTTGATGATTCTACTGGGGGTTTACATGCATTAGAAACCGAAGCCGATTTGGTTGTATTTTTTGGTAAACCTGGTACATATAAAAGTAGGATGATGATAAATATAGCCTATAATATGGTAGTAACTGGTGTACCAGTAATGTTTATAACAAAAGAGATGGCTAAACAACGTGTTGAATTGTTGTTTGATGCCCGTGAATCATTAAACCCACCACTAAAAGCTAAGAATAAACGCAAGTTAAGTTATCAACTATTGCAGGATGCTTATCTTATTGGGCGGTTTCGGGAACGGTATAGGCAATTACTGGTAACGATGTATAAGGAGCGGAAGTATTCTTTCTGGTTGGTTGATTATCCCGGTCCATTAACGACGATAGATATTGTGAGAGAGTTGGAGGTTTATAAGACAAAATTTGATAAATATCCCCGTGCAATATTTTTAGATTATGCAAATCTTGTTGATCCGGTGGGTGATTGGGGTGGGCAAGAGAATCAACGATTGGATCGAGTATTTTTAGAATTGTTGGGTATTACACGAGGATATAGAATACCATTGGTTACTGCAGTCAGGGAATCAAGAACCGGATCGTTGTTAAAGGAACGGGATGAGATTGGAATAGAGCATATTGGGTTGTCCCAGGCAATAGGCTATCATGTTCATTTACTTATACATTTAGATCATACAAAAGATGACAAAAAGGCTGGTATCTTACGTGCTCGGTTAGTAAAAGGTAGATATGCGCGTCCGTTTAACACCAAATTAAAAGTATTACCAGAATACAATTATGTTGGTGATTGGGACACAATAGATAAGCGGGACAGTTTTGCTGGGTTGGATCAGTGAAGGCTATAAAAGTAGATTACTTAAAGAGATGGAAGAATAAGGTTATATTAGGCGATTGTTTGGGGCTGATGCGAGAACTTCCTGACAACAGTATTGATCTCGTATGTGTAGATCCACCATATCCCAATATGCAAGGTGGTAGAATTATAAAATCATTGGGTGGGGTTACAAGTAGAATTCATAATACAGTAACAGTTGGAAGTTTGTGGGGCGATGATATTGAAAAAGAATTGTTTGAAATGAGCCGTATAGCGAGATTGGGTATTATGGTGTTTTGTTCTTATCATTATCTTGATAAAATACCATCAATCATAAATGAAACAAAGGTTGCTTTAATTACTTGGTACAAAAGAAATTCAATTCCTGGCTTGCCAACATCACCTCATTACCAAACAGAATTTATTTGGTGTTTTAGAAAGAGAAAGGGATTGAATTGGGGGAAATTAAAAACTATGTACGATATTTCAACGATCTCTTCTGGTTGTGTGTCTACTGGCGAAAGAATAAAACAGAATGGTAGTGGTAAGGCGTTACATCCAACACAAAAACCACTTTCACTGATGAGAGAATTATTAAAGGTTGGGGGAAGTACAATAATAGATCCCATGTGTGGTTTAGGCACAACACTTGTAGCGGCGAAGCAGCTTGGTTATTCTTATATAGGGTTTGAGATTGAGCCAGATTATGTTAAGATAGCTAAAAGAAGATTAGCAAATACTGGTACAGCGTCGAAGTTAGATAGGCTTGATGCTGGTTTACCATTAACGTTTGAGGATTTAACGGGAGTACAAAATGGATAATGTTGAGTTATTATACAGTCTTAGTAAATCCGAATGGATTGGGCTGTTGGGGGAATCGTTGGGCTTGTGGTTTACCAATGGGAAGGATACAAAGGTGCCAGAGCTTAACAGCTTTTGTGGGTGCACTTATGATTTAAAATTGATTAATAAGTTGTATAAGCGGGGACTTTTAACTGATAAAGGTCTTTATAATTTACGGTGTGTTGAATTCATCAATTGGTTGTATTCTTATCAGGAGAAGCGATTACCGTTACCAGTTGTTAAGGATTTATTACCAAAGCCTATGTTATCAATCAGTGATAAGAAGACTACTTTTAATCGTATAAAACACGCTCTTAAATTAGTGGTTTCAACTGATGAGATGCGTCCAGTGCTTAAGTGTATATCGGTTGCTAAAGATGGTTTAGTGGCAACCAACGGGTATATTTTGTTTTTTATAGAGTATAAAACTGAATACGAGCCATACCTTTATGATCCTGTTTTAGAGCGACGAATGGTTTACGAATCTACTCAATACCCAAAATGGAAATCAATTGTTTGGGATACAGCACAAGCCAAGAATCATTATAACGTGTTGGTGCTTGAAACTTATTCTAAATTAAAAAGAATGGCTAAGCTATTTTATGATGATTTTGGTAGGGATATTGTTATAAATAAACATAGAGTGTCAATACGGTACTTTGCGAAGTTTTTTAAGATTTTCTATAAATTTGGTGTAACAGCTTGTGATGTTTATCTTCAAAAGGACAAAGATAGTGGTATAATTTTAAAGGGTGTTACGAAAGGGTTTGAATTTTTAGGGATTATTATGCCGGTCGGATATAAAGATAGTGATGCATTGGTTGTGAATTATAAATTTGAGGATTTAGTAGTCGAGCAGGAATCAGTAGGCTTTTTGGGGATGATGTGAGGGCTACTAAGATAAGCAGTACCATTAGTGATATTGCGTCATTGTTTCCCGCCGATATTCAGCATTATTGTGGTGATGATGGTTTGCTACTGCGAGGGGATTGTCTTGAGTTAATGAAAGAACTGCCGGATGGTTGTATTGATATGGTACTTTGTGATTTGCCTTATGGAATGACTGCCTGTGTTTGGGATATTATTATTCCATTTAACAGCCTTTGGGAGCAGTATAAACGGGTTACAAAGGATAATGTAGCTATTGTTTTAACAGCAAGTCAACCGTTTACAAGTAAGTTGATAATGAGTAATTTAGAAATGTTTAGATATGAATGGATATGGATTAAAAATAGGGGTAGCAATTTTGCGCTTGCTAAAAGAATGCCTATGAAAGAGCATGAAAATATATGTGTTTTTTATAAAAAACAACCAATATATAGACCGGTAGAACAACAAAGGCAAGGTGATGGGGGGTCACGGGTAAAATATATAATAAATCCCTCAACAGGTAGTGAAATCTACGGGGGCTTATCAGAGAGGGAAAGTACCTTTAGAAGTCAGTTAAGATGTCCATCCAGTTGGCAAAAGTTTAATACTGAAGTGGGTTTACATTCCACACAAAAACCGGTTGATTTATTTAAATATTTATTAAAAACTTACACAAATGACGATGCTTTGGTATTAGATAATTGTATTGGAAGTGGAACAACGGCGGTCGCCGCTAAAGAACTTGGTCGTTGTTTTATTGGGATGGAGATTGAACCGAAGTATTGTGAGATAGCGGCAAAACGGTTGGTAGAGACTGGAATCACTACGAAGGATAACAGGGTATTTGCTGGAGCCCCTTTAACGTTTGAGGACTTATTTTGAGGGCAAAGAAAACTACAAGGGTTGATTTAAACTTAATTGATATACGGGCAACGTTAGACCGGTTAGGATTACGGATTAAAGATGATAAAGGATCATCCATAATTGCTTTTTGTATCTTTCACGAAGACGGCGAGGTGCCCAATTTGAGTATCAGGTCAGACAGTGGAGGGATATTTCATTGTTTTTCGTGTGGGGCAAACGGTAATATATTGCATATAGTTGAACGGGTATTAAAAGTTGACCGTAGAGGGGCGTGGGATTTTTTAAGGGGAATTGGTGATGTATCACAAACAACAGAAAGCATAAAGAGGTTATTGGGTGGGAGGGAGAAGAGTGGTAGGGGATATCTTGAGAGTATGAACAATCACATCAACAATTTATACAATTTAACCAAACGACCTCCAGGTTTGTTGAAGGCTTTACGGCAGGCTGAATCCGATTACAATATTGACAGGTATTTTAGTTTATGTGATCCAGTATTTGAAATGCTATTATTAATGATAGATGATTTACATTTCAGGGTAGAGGATTATTGGTTTGCCATCAAGGATGATTCGGGGGTTTATAATCGGTTTGTGGGTGAGGTTAAGGGAATATGGGAGTATGCGATTCAACGGGGGTACTTTCAGCGGTATCCAAAATTATTTCAACCTGATCCGCTTATGGGGTTATTAGGACGTAGTCGGTGGGTAGCAAAAGATTGGATAATTTCTGATTTTGTTAACGGGGGTTTGGTTGCGAGCGATTAAAATAAATATGTTAAAGCAGTGGACGAATAAAGTTATACAAGGGGATTGCCTTGAGTTGATGCGAGAGCTTCCAGACAATTGTATTGACAGTATAATTACTGATCCACCTGGGGGAATTTCTTTCATGGGTCGCGCTTGGGATTCGGATAAAGGTGGTAGAGATAATTGGATTGCGTGGTTATCTGAAGTTATGAAGGAATGTTTGAGGGTTGCAAAGCCAGGATCAATGCTTGTTTGTTGGAGCATCCCAAGAACAAGTCATTGGGTTGGGATGGCTATTGAAGAGGCTGGTTGGCAAGTCAGGGATGTTTTCACCCATATTTTTGGTTCAGGATTTCCGAAATCTTTGTCAATTAGTAAAGCAATTGACAAGATGAGAGGGGCTGAAAGGGATGTGATTGGTGACTATATTGCACCAGATGGGAAAGGCAGGCGTGGGGGTAAAAACCCAAATCCAATGGATTGGTCAAAAGATAGTGAAGAAAAAAGGTTCAAAATCACAGCTTCAGCAACCCCAGAAGCAGCATTTTGGGATGGATTTGGTACAGGTTTAAAACCTGCTGTTGAATTTTGGTGGTTAGCGATGAAGCCTTTAGACGGTACGTTTGCAGAGAATGCGTTAAAATGGGGGGTGGCTGGACTCAACATTGATTCTGGACGGATTAGGACTGATGAAATTAAAGAGAAAAATTCAATACAAAGTGATAAAGGTTATTGGGGCAATGCAGATGGTGGTGTTCCACGTCATACTGGTAGTGGAACAAGTAGCATCAAAGGACGTTATCCAGCTAATGTTTTGTTTTCTTGCTCCTGTGATTATTTTTTGAAAAGTTGTATAATGGAGGAAGACAAAAAGAAATTAATGGATTGGTTACATGAGAACACCTAACACAAAGTGCTCAATATGTGAAAAGCCGTTGTACAGAAGACCATCTGAATTTAAAAATTGTCGTGAGTTTTGTTGTATTGGTTGTAGGTCAGAACTCTATAAGAAAAGAAAACCATCACCGAATCTTGAATTGGGGAGACAAAAGGGATTAATAAGAAGGGGGCATAAGAATACATTAAATGAAAGACGAAAACGGTCTGAAAGTGCCAAATTATTTTGGCAGACGCATCCAGAAGCATTAAAAAGGCGAGGATTAAAAAGAAGGCGGGAGAATAAGATAACACCGTTGTATTTAGAAATAAGAACATCGCCGGAAAACAGAAGATGGATAAATAAAACAATGAAAAGAGATGTTGGGGTTTGTCAAGTTTGCGGAGACGTAGAAAACATTGAAGTCCACCATAAAATAAAGTTTGCTCATTTAGTTAAAACTTTTCAAATAAAAACAATAGATGACGCCGTGGGCTGCAAGGCTCTTTGGGATATAAATAACGGCTTTGTGGTTTGTAGAAGGTGCCATTATGCGTTACATAATAAAAAATACAATGAAAATTGATACTAAATTGTATAATAAAATGCCTCCAGAATTGCAAAAACTGTTTGAGGTAGTTCATAATCCAGATTGTCCGGTTAGAATGCTTGATGAACAAAGTGGTGTGAGAATGAGCGGGAAAGGTGATAAACATGGGAGAAAATCATCATCATTTATGGCATCTACTGATTGGGAAAATCATAAAGGCACTTCTGTGGGTGGTGATAAAGGTGGCGCATCCAGATTCTTCTACTGTGCGAAGGCGAGTGGTGAAGATCGGGACGAGTATAATATACATGAGACAGTAAAGCCGGTTGAGTTAATGAAGTATTTATGTAAATTAACATCTACACCAACCGGAGGCATCGTACTTGATCCTTTTGCTGGATCGGGGAGTACGTTGGTTGCAGCCGAATTGGTTGGTCGACCGTTTATTGGGTTTGAATTGGAAGCAAAATATATAGAAATAATTAAGCGACGGTTAGCTTATACCAGTGTTGGTACAAAAGAGGATCGTGTGAAAGTGGGATTGCCGTTGACATTTGAGGATTTGGGGTAAAATATGGGAATAATTCTTGCTTTAGAGGCTGTTTTAAGTTATATTATAATCAAGAGGTTTTTTAAAATGGATATAATATGAAGAAGATACCAATTTGGGAAGCTCGCCCCGGTCAAGTTTATTTTACTCCCAGAGGTATGAAGGTTGAGGTACTTCGGTTACGTCCGGATGGTGAGGATGTTGTGGTAAGGTCAATAACGTCGGGGGGGCATGAGGTTGTTTTACCTGGTGGGCTTATGGTAATTGGTGAGGAGTTGCCGGTTGATGCAGTCCAAGAAGTGTCAGTTGACCAGGAGCCTGAATATACAATATCGGACTTAATATTTTGCATTGTGAAGGAATCACAAGTAACGGTTGATGATATTGTTAATATTACTGGTTATTCACAAGATGTTGTTGAGAACGAGTTGCAGGTGTTGTTACAACCATCATTAAACTAAGTGTATCTATAATGGATAGAACCTTCAAAGGATACGAGAATTTGATGCGTCGGTTAAGGCCCCGAACATTTACAGAGGTTATTGGTCAATCGGCTGTAACCAAGTCACTTGTAAATATGTTAACGAAGCAACGGGTGCCTCAGACGTTGTTAATGGAGGGAGATCGTGGGCTTGGTAAGACGACTTGTGCTCGGTTAATAGCGGCCCGGTTGAATTGTCGTAAATCCAAATCAGCCAATCCAAATCCTTGTGGTAAGTGTGCTTCGTGTCGGGGCATATTAAGTGGGCACGAGGATATGTTGGTTCAAGAGGTTGATTGTGGTACGAGGGGAGGGGTGGATGATATACGTGAGATTATTAGCCAAGCTGAGTACGCGTCGGGTGATCGATTTAGGGTTTACATTCTTGATGAATTTCATTTAACATCAAAAATTGGTCAAGCTGCTTTATTGAAGAGTACTGAAGAGCCGAATTCTAATGTTATATGGGTGTTATGTACCACAGAAGGACATAAGATGACAGCAACAATTCGTAGTCGTTGCACGTCATTAAAGTTTCGACCGTTATCAGATAGTGCAATGGAGGCTTATATACAAAGCATTGTTGAGGGGTTAATTGAGCGTGAAGAGGTTGAATGGTTAGGGTATAATGAGGAGGCTATAATTGATATAGTTGAATTGGCTGATGGGTCAATTCGTCAGGGGTTGGCTATTATTGAACAAATGGTTGCTTATGGGGGTGATGAGTTATCTGCAAAATCTGTACGTGATGTGTCGGGGTGTGCGACATCGGAAAGTATAAAGAGGTTGATCAAATTTATTGTGATTGGCAACATTAGACAAGCAGATATTAACATACGTGAACTTTACAATGATACCTTTACTGGGGATTTACTATCTTATTTATATCGAGAATTTACACCGGAGCAGAGATCAGTTGATGACCGGCGTTTGACTGCGAGGTTGATACGAGCAATTCATACGTTTCAACCGGCATACAGTACATCGGTTAATCGTAGTGGGTTATTATTTGCTATGTATGATGCAGTGCATGGGGATAATTTACCTATTATTGAAAAAGAGAAATCCCCGATGGGTTCTAAAGCTGATTTACGGGCAACAAAGGTAGCCAAATTTATAAAGTTGGTGAGGAAAAGCGGTAATATTGAGGTGGTTAAAGCCTGGGATGATAAACGAATTGTTTTAGCTTTGGGGGAAGCAGACCGGACGTTAGCAATTGTGTGGAATGATAAAGTCAAGGTTAAATCAAAGTTCAGGATTTTATATTCTGATATGAAGGATGTGTTGAAATCTGGCAAATTTAATGCCAAAAGGTTGTTAGATCGCGGGACAATAGTAAAAACAAAATAAAGGAATTTTAAGATGGGTAAAAAAGCTGAAAATTTTATCACGTTTCAGCGTGAACAGTTGGCTGAAATACTGGGACGTATTACCCGGTCGACGAAGCCGAAGGATAAAGATCCGGCGTTGCGTAAGGCAGTATATTTTGCTGTTGGTGAAAACAGTGTAGATATATATGCAACGAATGAGATCATTTCGTTATTATTTAGGGGTGTGTCTTGTGAGATTACCGGGGAGGTGGGCAATTTTGCGGTGGATCTTGTGCGGATTTCCAAGTTTACCGCAACAGCTAAGTCAAAAACACTTGCAATAGTTTTTGATGATAAGGCTGATAAGATAGTTATTAAAGCTGGGGCGACCGTAAAGATTGGGTATTGGGATGGTGACGATTATCAGGAGTTAATCGGGAAGGATAATCCAACTGAATATCCAGAGGATTTGGATTCTTATACAGTCATAAAGAATATTAAGGATTTTCGCAACCTTGCCAGGATTATGATTGGTTGTACTGACATAAAAAAGCCGCATTTATCAGGTGTTTATACTGATGGTAAAGGTAAGTTTATGTCAACTGATGCTTTCAAAGGTATGTATATTGACCTTAAAGAGCATTGTTGGGGGTTTGATGGTTTAATACCCAACGACTTCTTTGGTTTATTGGATAGCATTGATGAAGGTGTTTATTTGTATTTTGATGATGGGGTTTTATGGGCACGAGACGAGGAAGCAAAAGTGGTTGTATCCAGCTTTACACGTTCAGCAGACAAATTCCCAAGTGTAAGTCTTTATAAATATTTTGAAGAGATTGCCGAGACCGGTACGTACAAAGCATTAATAAACGCCGAGGATTTAGCTGAATCAATTAAACAGCTTCGAGGGTTTTTTGGTGTTGATGATTTGATATGTAACATTAAGTTCAAGAAGAAAATGGTTCTTGAAGCGACCGGTTCAAACAATGACAAGATGAAGACCCTTGTCAAATATGTAGAAGCCAAGGATTCAGACGAATTAGTTGGTTTTGAATTTGCGATGCAATTAGGTGTTTTGGGTATCATACCGACGTTGTTTGATGGGGAATTTATCCTGCAAATAGTAGGTAATAATAAACCAATGTATTCTCGGTCAGAAGATTTGGGGATAAAGTTGCTGTTGACTCCATATACACTAGCAGGCTGATGAATTTGAACCGGAAACAGCTTTTTATTTTGATGGCTTGCTTGAATTCGATGTCTGAAGTAGCTTTACGGGATTTATGTAATCGGTTTGATTTTGGGGATTGTGATCGAGCACCGATTAAAAAAATCAAAACCCAGATAAAGCAACGACTATCTGAACATTTGATTGAGCCCGTGGTGGAATTGCCAACAGATAGGCTTGCATCAAAAGATATAAAAGTTAAACACAAGCGGGTATTTGCTATAAAGGTCAGTAGGGTGTTTGCAGTGAAGAGTGTTAAATTGGATAATAAACCTAAAAGAAAAATCAGAAAGATCCGCTTTAATGGTTGATGACTGTTCAGATTGCCCGCTTTCTGAGATCGCAACGCAATGGGTATATGGGGTTGGACCGAATCGTAAACCGGAGATATCCTTAATGTTTGTGGGTGAAGCACCCGGCAAAGAAGAGGATGCTGTAGGCAGACCGTTTGTGGGTGTGGCTGGTAAAGATGTTTTCAATCCGATGTTACGGTTCTTCAAGCTAACCCGTAAGAAGTGCTATATCTTTAATGTGTTGTTATGCAGACCGCCCGATAATAAAATATCAAGTAAAGAGGGTAAAGCCGCGGTCAAGTTATGTCCTGGTCGTTATCTTTTTCCAGCCATAGCAAAACACAAACCTGCAGTTATTGTGGCGATGGGTGCAACTGCGGTAAAAGTATTGTTGAACGAATCGGTAGTAATAAAGGATATAAGAGGGATACCGAAGCAGGTTGAGATCAACGGGCATAAGTGTGTAGTGATTCCAACATATCATCCCGCGGCATTAATACCATCCAGAAACCCACAGAACAAATATCTGTTATATACTGATGTAGATCGGGCGTTGAATATAGCCACGAGGGGCTACAAGCCGATTAAAGAGCGATATTGGTGTTTGGATACCCTGAAGGCACTAAAGGCTTTTATGGCTTTTATACAGCGAAAGAATAAGTTGATGAGTTATGATATTGAAGGTACTGGTTTGGATGTACATCGGGATAAGGTTTTAGGGATAAGTTTTTCGTGGGCTGATGGTAGGGCTGCTTATATACCGATCAGGATACGACCAGATTTTTCATATTCACTTGGTCTATTTTGGGGTGACGATCATTACTATGTGATTGATCAATTGAAAGTATTGTTAGAAAACAATAAATTTAAGGTGGGTAAAGGTGGGCAGGGCAAGAAGTTTGATAATAAAATGTTGTACAACGATTTGGGTATAAAGGTAAAGGGTGTGAAGTTTGATACGATGTTAGCATCACATGCCTTAGATGAGAATCAGATGTCACATGCATTGGATGAGCAGGTGCGAATATTTATACCGGAGAAGCGTGGCTGGAAGAGCGAGGTTGATCATAAGGATATGGCTGGGACACCGTTAAGTGTGATAGCACATTATTGTAATACCGATGCGGATATGGAGCGTAGGTTGTGTGGGATTCATAATCGACGGTTGAAGCGTTATCCTAAACTACGAAATACCTTTTTTAATTATGTGATGCCTCTACAGGATACAGTACAACGGATGGAGCAGTTAGGTGCACCGGTTGATATGAAAGCGGTCAAGCAATTAAGCAAGGATTTGGATAAAGAATGCCGGAGGCTTGAGATCAAGATGCGTAAGAAGTTTGGGCGTACAGTGAAAGTTGATAGTGCCGATGAGGTGTTGACAGCTTTGTACGATGAGGGTGTTGATTTATCATTGTTGGAGGAGAAGGATTTTAAAGGCAATACAGTATTAGATAACAAAGGTAGGAAGAAGTATAAAACTGATCGCATTCATTTAGAAGTATTAGGTTCGGTATCAAAGTTGGCACAATTTGTGTTAGATAAGCGGGCTATTAATAATATGAAAAGTACTTATGTTGATCCAATTATGCGAAAAGTGATTGATGGTTGGATACATACCAGTATTTTATTACATGGTACAAAAACGGGCAGAATTTCGAGTAGGGATCCAAATTTGTTGAATATTATACGTGTAAACGAGGATTCAACGAAGTATCAGCATATTTGGGGTAAGCGTGTAAAAAGTATTTATCGAGCACCAAAGGGTTGTTATATATTACAGGCTGATCAATCACAAATGGAGGTTAGGTCATTCGCTTATTATGCTGGTGATGAGGAGTTAGCGAAGGCTTGTACATTGGCTGATGTTCATTTAGGTTCGGCATGTCATTTATATGAATTAAACTATGACGATGCTGTGGCTAAGTACAAGGCTGGGGATAAGTGGATGAAAGAACTACGTCAAGCGGCTAAATCGGTAACGTTTTTAGTGTTTTATGGTGGATCGGCTGAGGCTGCTACAAAATTATTACACATATCGGTTGAAATTGTTGAAGCGTTTATTGAAGCATATTTTGAACAATTCACTGGTGCGGATAAGTGGATTAAGTTAATACATCGGTTAATAGATCGAGATAAGGTTGTGGTTGATGCTTTTGGTTGGATGCGTCGGATACCTTATGCTGGTCAGAAAGGTAGAGTGGGGGAAGCACATCGGCAGGCAGTTAATTCAATTATACAAGGTTTCAGCGCACGAGTTTGTTTGATGGAATTGATAGAAGTAGAACGACGATTCATAAAAGAGGGTTTGAAAGCACGCCCAAGTTTAACAGTTTATGATTCAATAATTCCGATGAATGTACCAAAGGCTGAATTGGAAGATACTATATATGTCATGAATGAGGTGATGACTGCCAAGCCGTTGCCGGACTTTAATGTACCATTGAAGGTAGATTTTGCATACGGAGAACGGTGGTCAGATTTGGATGATTTCAAAATAGTCGCTTAGATTACTTGCTTTTGTGTATATTTAGTATTAAATTTATGTTACGTGGATTCAAGAAAGGATTAAGAGTGATTGATTATATAGCAAATCAACCAACAAAACGGCAACGAAGGTTTTTAGCTTTAGCTGAATTCTGGGCACAATATCATACGTGTGATCAGGGGGCTGTGGGGGCAGTGATTGTCAGAGATAAAAGAGTTATAGCTTCAGGATACAATGGAGCACCTTCGGGGTTAGCAAATTGTGACGATGTCGGGCATGCAATGTTGGGAGAACATTGTCGGCGCACTGTCCACGCGGAATCAAATGCCATAGCTCAAGTGGCTAAATGTAGGATTTCGGTTAATGGTTGTGATGTTTATGTGACGGCATTTCCTTGTTGGGATTGTGCTAAGTTGTTGGCTGCTTGTGGTATTAAAAATGTTTATTTTATGAGGGAATATAATTTAGAGGAATGGGGGTTTTACAAGCCACTTTACGAACAATTAGATATGAATTTCATTCGATTAGAATTAAAACAATAAAAAGTAACAATAGTTAAAAGGAGGAACCATGAACAGATCCAAATTAATTAAAGAAGTCGCGGACTACACGCATGTTTTACAAGCTGATGTTAAAAAGGTTTTGGCATCTATATGTGATACAATTATAGAAACCGTGTCTGACGGCGAAGATGTACAGTTATCGGGATTCGGAAAATTCATCAGGACGAAGCGGTCAGCGAGATCTGGGAAGAATTCATTCACCGGCAAGCCGTTTAGCGTACCCGCACACCACGCGCCGAAGTTCCAGCCGTCGAAGGACTTCAAGGAATCGGTTTATTAATCGGCGTTACCGGTTGGGGGCGGTTGGTGAAGGCTGACCGTCCCCAAGGTTTAAGGGATTAAGAATGGCAAGTGAAAAAGTACAGTTAATCAAGCAATTTGTAAAGCAATTTAATGCTCAAGTGGTTATACCTTACGATGGTAAAATCTGTCAATTAGATATAGGGCATAACAGGATTACGATAGCGAATTCTGTGAAGAGTTTACCGCAGGGCACTGAATTTATGGTACGCCCCAAGAATTTATCAGAGATTTTAGAGCGGGATGTTTGGGATGTACCGTTATTATTACAAGCGGAGTTAATAGAAGAGCAATATAGACGTAGTATGCCAGTTGGATCGTTTAGACCGAAGGGTGGCAAGCCGAAGATTATATATCCTACTGGGATACCATCGGTTGATACTGCATTAAGTGGAGGTTGGTTAGGAAGGGTTATAGCACGTATTTGGGGGGCGTCTGAGGGCGGGAAGAGTGTTATACTCTACATGACGATGATCACTGCATGGGCTTTATTTCGTAAGCGTAGTTTATTAATCAATCCGGAATTTGATTTTGACGAAGATCGTGTGCGGGTATTACCAGGGGGTGATGATTTGTTAGATAATAATGCACTTGAGGTTTATGAGCCGGGTACTGGTACTGATGCCTATGATGCTGCGGTGGATAAGATTGCTGGTGGGGGGTTTGGTGTGGCGGGTATTGATAGTATATCACCATTAAAAGATGCTGCAGAGATGAGCAAACAATTGAAAGATGTTGAGAAGATTGCGGCTAAGGCAACGATCCAGAATCGATTTTTAGATAGTTTAATGCCGGTGTTATATCATCAATCCAATACTGCTTTTATTGTGGTAGTGCAAGGGAGACGTAAAATAACAGTTGGTAAAGGGGTACAGTCGCATTTTGACAGCGTATCCGGTACTTATAGCAAAGATGGGGCGAAGCCTGCGGCATCTGATGCTTTACAATTTGGGGCGCAACAAAGTATAAGGGTAAATGCTGCCAGCAGTCCAAAGTTTGAATCTGGTAATATGATTGGGCATTTATGTACTGGATTTGTGGATAAAAACAAGCGAGCCCCAAAAGGTCGAAAGTTTGAATTTTATATTGATTATAATGATGGTTTATATTTAGAGGATCAGATGGCTGAGGTGGCGATCCGGTCGGGTTTAATTACGCTTAAGGGCACAAAGCATACATTATTTGGGGATATATATAAAAGTGGTAAGGAGTTGCAAGAGGTATTACGAGTGGATCGGGAGTTGAAAAAAGCATTATACATTGAAATATTAAAGACGACTAATCCTGGGATAGAGCTATGAACGTACGGATTGTTGGGGTGAAGGTTTGGGAGAACCGCAAATACTGGTACACACGGGAAGAGAACTTGGAGTTCGGTGGTTTGATAGAGGCACATTTTGATGAGCATCCAACCGATGAAGAGTTTGATGCGGTTGTTGATGGGTTATATGAAAAGATACGAACACGAATTAAAGCTGAGGTTAAAAAAGAGACTGGCAAGAATAAACTATTCAGGTTAGCCAAGAAGGTTGAACGACCGAAGCTTATACGTGGATTTGAACGAATGCTTAAACGGGGTAAGGATTAAATGAAGGCAACAAAAGTTGGTAAATCACTAACAAACGGACCATCAAAGCGTGATGGTTCTTTGGATTTGAAGATGCATGTATTTCCAGGGTATGGTAGTTTGGATGACATACTGGAGATATTTGAGAATACCCGTGTACCGGATTTTTCAGAGATGCAGGCTGAGATTGCCAAGCTACAGGTAATAATACCTGACGATCCAATGGATGTAGGTTTTACACAGGTTAAAAAACTGATAAGCGATGTAGCCAATTATTATCGATTGTTATCCAGTTACCGGGGTGAGGTGATTGGGATAAAAACTGAATGGTTATCGTTGGGGTTTGAGTTTGACCAGTTGCTTAAGTTGGAACAAACAAAGTTAATACAAACTGATGGGTATGCTGAATGTAAGAATGTTGATACCCGTAAGGCTTACATAGATGGTCATTTTCAGGAATTTTATACCATTGAGAGGTTGATTGATACAGCAAAACAGCGTTGTAATGATTTTGTTGAGTTTGCTCGTATTAAGGGTAAGGAGTTAGATCGAATAATGGAGGCTTTACACAGGCAGTTGGATATTATAAAATTGCAGGTAAAGCTTGGTCATATATTACCGAGAGAGATCGAAGACAATTAACAACAATAAATAAACTAAGGAGATGCCTATTATGAAGGCAACTAAAGTAAGTGGAAGCTGGGATGTCAGTAAACTACCAGCGAAGTTGGTAGCGACGTTAATTGAGTTCAAGGACCGGGAGGTGAAATCGGGTAAGAAAATGCTCAACCTTTTTGATGCCACTTTTGAGATTGATGACCTTGATGGGCAGGAAGATTTTTCCGAATTGGAAATCACCAAAGGTTTGTGGTACTCTCGTGGGGATGATGGTGGTGTTCAGATGAGTGCGCCGAACTTCCAAGTGTTGGAAGCACTTGAGGGCTTAGGTAAGGATGACACCAAGGAAGATGGTGAGGTATCTGATGACTTTGATGATTTAGTTGGCAATCGGGTATTGCTAACAGTTTTGGAATCAAAGAAAAATCCAGGGTACAGTGAGATTGATCGGGTTGAGCCTTACGATGAGGATGAGGACGAGAAGCCCAAGAAAAAGAAAAAGAAAAAGAAGAAACCAAAGCCGAAGCCTGAACCGGAGCCGGAAGAGGACGAGGACGAAGATGAGGATGAAGAGGACGAGGACGAAGATGAGGATGAAGAGGACGAGGACGAAGATGAGGATGAAGAGGACGAGGTTGAGGAGCCCAAAGCCCCTAAGAAATCGTCT